>Ga0181528_10000013_pt1 | contig 223449 bp, 220 predicted proteins | sample PEATcosm2014_Bin_47_FD_119742 | JGI IMG/M metagenome (GOLD analysis project Ga0181528, IMG submission 119742) | Peatland microbial communities from MTU Mesocosm Facility, Houghton, MI, USA - PEATcosm2014_Bin10_10_metaG | ecosystem: Environmental > Terrestrial > Soil > Wetlands > Peat | place... | reverse complement strand
TTGACGTAAAGCAAAAACAGCCGAAACTCTACCAACCCTTCCTCTCAGACAGGGTGGCCAAAGTCTCGTCTTAGGTCATAACCAACCGACCCGCCAACCCAGCGGCGTCGCCGTTCGGTGAAGGCGGATATAGAGACCTCCCCGGGGAGTGTCAAACGGTTTTTGAAAAAAGTTCGCGTTTGCGTCACACCGAAGCCGCCGTCCGCCCTAACTAGTTGGCGGACATGATCATTTGGCCGCGAATTTCGCCGCCCTTATTGGCCGCTGTGTGAATGTTGAAATAGATCAGCCCTTCGGCGAGCGCTTTGACCTCATCGTCGGTCAGCTTGGCCGACCCCTTGATCGGGCTGTCCAGCGCGCCGGTGAGCGGAACCATCACGCCCGCCGCTTTGCCGGTAGGCGCCGGACCATGGAAATGCGCGGCGATGGCGGGACCGGTCAGCCCGGAATAGGTCACCGTCCAGCTCAACATGTCGGTCGACTTGTCGAACTTCGCATCGACCTCGCCGGTCGCCGGGCTCGAATTCGGCGGCGTTTCGGACGACGAGTCGAGCTTCGCGGAGTAGCTGACCTCGTCGGCCAAGGCGCCCGAGAGCGACGCGAGTACGACAGCCGTTGCGAGCGCGACGCGATGCGAGAAAACCGGCATGCAAATCTCCGATTGCCAGACGCCCACGTGTTCCGGGGGCAACTCCGGAAAACTCCGAGAACGCAGGCCTGTTCCTCGCGTGGCGCGGCGCAGATCGAAACGTCAGTGGTTTGAAGCAGCATTTTCCGGCCGACGGGCCTCGAATGCGGTCGCCGCGCCATCCGGACTCCCGTCCGATCCCATCAGCGCCACTTCGCCGCCGATCTCCCCTCCGCCGGGCCCGCCGCTGCGAAGGCCGAAATATAGCCGACCCTGCGCCAGCGCCGCGGCCTCGGCATCCGTTAGCCTCACCGAACCGGTGATCGGAGCTCCGTCCGCGACCCTGACCGGAACCACGACGCCAGACTTGGCGCCCGGCGCGGCGAAACGAATAACCACCGCGGTGGGAGAGCCGGACATGCCGGAGTACGACACCCGCCAGTTCAGGGTGCGGTTGGCGCCGTCAAATCTCGCACTCGCGACGCCGATCGCGGAGCTGCTGCTCTGCGGCATCCCTGTCGCCCCGTCGAGATTCGCGATATAAGTCTCAGCGCCGTAAGCGAGTGTAAAAGACGAACATAGGAAAGCAGCGGCCAGCACGCCGCGACGCAGCGAAAGCAGCATGGAAACCTCCCAAAGCCGAACGCACAGGGCCTCGACCCCGTTTGCGGACGAGTGACTTCAGTTCTGATTTGAGGACGCTTAAGTCGTAGCTCGCAGGTCAATTCAATAGCTACAAACCGCGAGAGTTACGAACCGCGAGCCGCTGCCGTTTAATTTGGCGCCGGCCGTCGGTCGCGACAAGCCCTGTAGCACTTTGTCGCATTCAAAAGAGTTTGAACGTGTTTAGAAATTTTTTGGGCCGAATGATGCGGCATCGGCGCCCGAAACGCTGCGCCGCCGCCCGCCGCTCAGTCGAGCCGCATCGCGATGCCCGCCGCCGCCATCCGCTCCTTCGCTTGCCGGATCGTAAACTCGCCGAAATGGAAGATCGACGCCGCCAGCACCGCGCTGGCGTGGCCCTGCAGCACCCCCTCGGCGAGGTGGTCGAGGTTGCCCACCCCTCCGCTTGCGATCACCGGGATCGGCACCGCGTCCGCTATCCGTCGCGTCAGCTCCAGGTCGAAGCCGATGCGCGCGCCGTCGCGATCCATCGAAGTCAGCAGGATTTCCCCGGCCCCGAGATCCGTCACCTCGCGCGCAAACGCCACCGCGTCGATGCCCGTCGGCCGCCTTCCGCCATGGGTGAAAATCTCCCACCGCCCCGGCGCCGTCCGCTTGGCGTCGATCGCCACGACCACGCACTGGCTGCCGAATTTCTCCGCCGCGCGGCGCACGAACTGCCGGTCGGCCACCGCCGCCGAATTGATCGACGCCTTGTCCGCGCCCGCCAGCAGCAATTGCCTGATATCCTCGACCTCGCGCACCCCGCCGCCGACCGTCAGCGGCATGAAGCACACTTCCGCCGTGCGCCGCACGACATCGAGCAGGATGCCGCGCGCCTCGTGGCTGGCGGTGATGTCGAGGAAGCACAGTTCGTCCGCCCCCGCCTTGTCGTAGGCGATGGCGCATTCCACGGGATCGCCGGCGTCGCGCAGGTTGACGAAATTGACGCCCTTGACGACGCGGCCGTCCTTGACGTCGAGGCAGGGTATGACGCGGGATTTCAACATTTCGCCGCCCCTTTCAGCAACGCCAGCGCTTCGCCCGCGTCGAGCCGCCCATCATAGAGCGCCCGCCCCGAAATCGCCCCCGCCAGTCTCGCGCAATCGGGCTCCATCAGCCGTTTCACGTCCTCGATCGACGCCAGGCCCCCGCTCGCGATCACCGGAATCGCCAACGCCTCGGCCAGCGCCACCGTCTGGGCGATGTTGAGCCCCTGCAACACCCCGTCGCGGGCGATGTCGGTATAAATCACCGCCGCCACGCCGGAATCCTCGAACATCCGCCCGAGATCGAGCGCCGAAACGTCCGACTGCCGCGACCAGCCCTCGACCGCCACCCTGCCCTCGCGCGCGTCGATCCCGACCGCGATCCGGCCGGGATAGAGCCGCGCCGCCTCGCGCACGAAATCGGGGTCCTTCAGCGCCGCCGTGCCGATAATGACGCGCGCCACCCCCTTCTCCAGCCAGCCCGCGACCGTGCGCAGATCGCGCACCCCGCCGCCGAGCTGCACCTTCATGCCCGAGCCGGCGAGGATGCGCTCGACGGCGTCGGCGTTGACCGGTCGCCCGGCGAAGGCGCCGTCGAGATCGACGACATGCAGATAGTCAAACCCCTGCCGCTCGAAGCTTTGCGCCTGAGCCGCGGGGTCGGTGTTGAAGACGGTGGCCTGCTCCATGTCGCCGCGCACCAGGCGCACGCATTCGCCGTTCTTCAGGTCAATCGCAGGAAACAGGATCACGGGCGCCACCGCAGGAAATTGGCGATCAGCGCCAGCCCCAGGGCCTGGCTCTTCTCGGGATGGAACTGCACGCCCGCGACATTTTCGCGCGCCACGAGGGCGGTAATCGGCCCGCCATAGTCCGCCGTTGCGACGACGTCTTGGCCCGCGGCCGCATAGAGCTGATAGGAATGCACGAAATAGGCGTGCAGCCCAGGCCGGACGCCCTCGAGCAGCGGATGCGGCCGGCGCACTGCAAGCGTGTTCCAGCCCATATGCGGGATCTTCAGCGCCGGGTCGGTCGGCCGGATCGGCGCGACGTCGCCGGGAATCCAGTCGAGCCCGGCGACCGCCTCGTATTCGAGACCGCGCGTGGCGAGCAGTTGCATGCCGACGCAAATTCCCAGGAACGGCGTCCCGCGCCTCCGCACGGCTTCGGTCAGCGCCTCGACCATGCCGGGCGCCGCGTCGAGCCCGCGCCGGCAATCGGCGAAGGCGCCGACTCCCGGCAGCACGATGCGATCGGCCGCCAGCGTCCACTGCGCGTCGGCGGTGACGCGCACGTCCGCATCCAGCCCCGCCTCGCGCGCGGCGCGCTCGAACGCCTTGTGAGCGGAGTGCAGATTGCCCGATCCGTAATCGACGACAGCCACTTTCATCGACCGGGCTCCGGAAACAGGCCAATCACATCCGCCGCCGCCGTGGGATCGCCGCGCCGAAACGGGCCGGCGCCACCGGCCAGCGCGCGTTCGAGATAAATCTTCTCCGCCTCCAGCGCGCTGCGCGCATGGACGACATCGACCAGCGGCCGGCCGGCGCGCCGCCGCGCCGCGATCGCCAGCGCCCGCCCCTCGGCCGCGAGATAAAGATTCGCCAGCGCGAACAGCGCGATCGCGGCGCCCGCCCCCAGCCAGCGCTCGCGCGCCGCCAGAACGATCACTGCCGCCAGCACGGCATAGCTGGCGAGCGCCAGCCAAAGCCCGCGGGCGATCAGCCACAGCGGCCCGAACAGCAGCGCTGCGAACGCAAATCCCGTCCGCGCCGCGCGCGCGCGCTCCAGCTCGACGAACGCGTCGGCGGCGCAAGGCGCATGGATCGCATAAAGCCTCATGGTCGTCCTCTCAAGGCTCAGAGCGCGCCCTTGGTCGAGGGCACGCGCGCGGCCTGCCTCGGGTCAATCGCAAGAGCTGCGCCAAGCACGCGAGCAACTCCCTTGAAACAGGCTTCGGCGATGTGATGGCTGTTCAGCCCGTACAGCGTCTCGACATGCAGCGTCAGGCCGCCGTGCATCGCAAAAGCCTGGAAGAACTCGCGCACCAGTTCGGTGTCGAAAGTTCCGATCTTCGCCGTCGGGAATTCGGTCCGGAACACCAGGAACGGCCGCCCGGAGACGTCGACGGCGACGCGCGTCAGCGTCTCGTCCATCGGCAGCAGGCAGTCGGCGTAGCGGGTCAGGCCGCGCTTGTCGCCGAGCGCCTGGCGCAGCGCCTGCCCCAACGCGATGCCGACGTCCTCCACCGTATGATGGTCGTCGATATGCAGATCGCCCTTGGCCGAAACGGTCATGTCGATGAGCGAGTGGCGGGCGAGCTGGTCGAGCATGTGGTCGAAGAAGCCGACGCCGGTGGCGATTTTCGCCGCTCCGGCGCCGTCGAGATCGAGTTCGACCGAGATCTCCGTCTCGCTGGTCTTGCGGGTCACCGCCCCCTTGCGCATGCCTAGCCGTCCTCGCCCAAATCTTGGGCAGCGCTTAGCAAGACTTGCGCCGAATGACCATAGGGACGGCGGCTTACCTCTGAGGTTCCGGCCACGCCCGCATTTCGGCCGAGCGGATCTCCTCGTAGGCGCGCGCCATCGCCAGCACGCCGACGTCGTCGAATCGCCGCCCGACGATTTGCAGCCCGATCGGCATCCCGCCACTGTCGAAGCCGGCGTTGATCGTCGCCGCCGGCTGGCCCGACATGTTGAAGCCGACGGTGAAGCCGATATGCGGGAACGGGTTCAAGGGATCGCCGCTCGGCGACGCCATCTCAGCGGGGAAGGCCGTGTGCGGCGCCGTCGGCGTCAGCACGTAGTCGAAGCCTCGCGTCGCCGCGACCGCTTTCTCCGCGAATTCCTGCATGCGCTCGAAACCGGCGTAGACCGTCGCGCCCGAAAGCCCACGCGCCGATTCCGCCCAGGCGCGGATGAACGGCAGCACCTTCTCCCGCTTCTCCGCGCTCAGCGCGTCGATGTCGATCAGCGAGCGCGTGCGCCAGAACAGATCGAGCCCGTCGAGCATCGCCTGCGTAAACGGCGGCGGCGCCGGCTCGACGACCGCCCCGGCTTGCGCGAAATCGCGCGCCGCGCGCTCGACCGCCGCGCGCACTTGCAAATGCGGCGTCTCGCCGCAACCGATCTCGCTCATCAGCCCGATCCGCAAGCCGGCGAGCCGCTTCGGCTGCAGCCGCCAATCGAGCGCCTGCGCGGGCAAGCTGGTGTAGTCGCGCGCGTCGGGCTGGCTCAGCGTCGCCATCATCAGCGCCGCGTCGTCCGCCGTGCGCGTCAACGGCCCGGCGACGCGGCCGATGAACGGCGGCTCGATCGGCACGCGGCCGGCGCTCGGCTTCAGCCCGACGAGCCCGCACCAGCCCGCCGGCAGCCGGACCGAGCCGCCGATATCTGTGCCCAGATGCAGCGGCCCGTAGCCCGCCGCCCCCGCCGCCCCCGCGCCCGCCGACGAACCGCCCGGCCCTTTCGAAACATCCCAGGGGTTGCGGGCGAGCGCGTGAAAGCTCGACAGCCCCGACGACAACATGCCGTAATCCGGCATAGTGGTCTTGGCGAAGCAGATCGCCCCCGCCTCGCGCAGCCGGGCGGCGGGCGGCGCGTCGCAAGGCTGCGGCGTCAAAGCGGTCGAAGCCGCGCCGACCGGCTTCGGCTCGCCTTGGGTCGCGATATTGTCCTTCAGCGTGACGGGCACGCCGTCGAGCGGCCCTTTCGGCGCTCCCTTGCTCCAGCGCGCCGTCGCCGCTTCGGCTTCCGCTAGCGCCCGCTCGGGCGCAAAAAGGTAAGTGGCGTGGATATGGGGTTCGTAGGCCCGGACCCGCGCGATCACGTCGCGCATGACCTCCAGCGGCGAAAAGGCGCGGCGGGCGTAACCCTCGACCAGCGCCGTCGCGCTCAACTCGTTCAGTTTCAACTGACCCTCACTTCGCGCGCGCAGGGCGGACGCTCGCCGTCATGCCAGGGCTTGTCCCTGATATCCACGTCCCGCCGCGTCGCCGCCTTACCAGGAATTTGCGCATCTCTTCCCAGCGGGAATGGCTGGGACAAGCCCAGCCATGGCGCAAGACGCAGCTTCTCACTCCCGACCCAGGCGCCGCCTCACTTCCACGAAAGCGCCGCGATGTCGTTGACGAAGATCGGCGCGTTCTTCCACAGCCCCTTCAGATGCGCGTCGGCGACCACGGGATTGGGCAACTGGAACAGGAAACCGTTCACGCTGTCGTCGGCGAGCTTATGCTGCGCGTCGACCAGCGCCTGCTTGTAGGCGGCGAGATCGGCCGACGCGTTCCAGCGCGCGATGATCGCCTGGAACTCCTTGCTGTCATATTGGAAATAGTAGTTCGGGTTGGCGTAGATGGCGATGTCGAGCGGCTCGACGTGGCTGATGATGGTGAGATCGTAGTTCTTGTTGGTGTAGACGTTCGACAGCCACTGCGCCCATTCGACGTTCTCGATCTTCGCCACAATTCCGACCTCCGCCAGTTCCGAGGCGACGACCTCGCCGCCCTTGCGCGCATAATCCGGCGGCGGCAGCGTCAGCGTCAGCTCAAGCGGCGTCTTCACCCCGGCCTCGGCGAGCAGCGCCTTGGCCTTGGCGGGATCGTGCGGATATTGCCCGGTGAGATCGACGTATCCGGGATCGTTGGGCGTCAGATGGCTGCCGATCGGCGTGCCGAGCCCATTGTTGCCGCCGTCGATAATCGCCTTGCGGTCGAGCGCATAGGCGATCGCCTGGCGCACCTTGAGCTGGTCGAGCGGCGGCTTCTTATTGTTGATGCCCAGGATCGTCTTGCCCTCGGTGCCGCCGACCATCACCAGGAACCGGGAATCCGCCTGGAACTGGTCGAGCGCCGACGGCGTGATGCGCGGGAACGCGTCGACGTCGCCCGACGACAGCGCCGCCGATTGCGCCGCTGGGTCGGATATGAACTTGAACGTCGCATGTTTGATCGCGACATGGGCGGCGTCGCGGTAGCCGTCCCAGGCGTCGAGCGTCGCCGACGATCCCTTCGCCCAGTTGGCGAGCTTGTACGGCCCGGTGCCGACCGGCTGGTTCGCCTCGTTCGCCGCGCTCTTTTCGTCGATGATGATCGCCGTGTTGAGGCCGAGATGGAACAAGGCCGAGAAGCTCGGCTCCTTGAACGTCAGCACGACCTTGGCCGGGTCTGAGGCGTCGATGGCCTCGATCGAGGCGAAGAACGGCTTGTCCTTGTTGGTGGAAGTCTTGCCTGCGTAGCGCTCGAACGAGAACTTGACGGCCCCGGAGGTGAACGGCTCGCCGTCCTGGAATTTGACGCCCTGTTTCAGGTTGAGCGTCAGCGTCTTCAGGTCCGACGAGAACGCGTAGGAATCGGCCAGCAGCGGCGTGAACGAGAAGTCCTCGTTGATCTTCGTCAGGCCCTCGAAGACGTTGTAATGCACGATCTCGCCGATCGCGGCGGCGGCGCCGGCGGTCGGATCGAGCCCGGGCGGCTCCAGCGTCATGCCGATAGTGACCGTGTCCTTGGCATAGGCCAGCGACAGGCCGGCCAGAAGCGCGACAACGGAAGCGACGAGACGACGCGACATGGATTCCCCCGGAAAGCTTGCGGCGTTAACGAAGCCGCCGGCGCCGAGATTACCACCGCGCGGGGCTATGAGGTCAAGCGCGCCCGAGCATCCGGCCGCGCGGCGTCAGCAGGCGACAGCGCCGCGCCGGGGGCGAGCGCGCAGGGTCTTCGTGTTCAGGCTTGACCAGCAGGCGGCGGCAGCGCGGTCAGCAAGCTGCTCCGTCAGGTTGCAACAGTTCGCCGGCGCCGCCGCTGCGGAGATTTGATCCCCCCGCGCCAATCGGACGCCAACCGTCAGCCGAGCCGCCTCAATCCCTCGCGCGCCAGCGAGTTCTGCGGATCGACCTCCATCGCGCGATTGTAGGACTCGACCGCCTTCTGGCGGTTGCCCTGCTTCTCGTAAGCGACGCCGAGATTGGCCCAGCCGTCGGCGTTGCGGTTGTCGACGTTCAGCGCGGCGTTGAAGTCCTCGATCGCCTTGTCGTACTGGCCCGAGGCGATCAGGCATTGGCCGCGCGCCTCATAGGGCGAATCGACGAACGGATTGCGGTCGATGGCGTTGTTGAAGTCGCTGATCGCGTGCACGCAATCGCCCTGCTTCTGATAGATCAGCCCGCGCGCGTGAAACGGCTGCGCGTCCTCGGGCTTCAGCCGGATCGCCGAGTTCAGGTCGGCCAGCGCGTCGTCGAAATGGCCGTGCGAGCGCAACAGATTGCCGCGCCCGAGATAGGCCGGCTCGTAATTGGGATTGGCGACGATCGCCGCGTTGAAATCGGCCAGCGCCTGGTCGTCCTTGTCCGACTGGCGCAGCGCGAGCGCGCGATTCGTGTAGGCCCCGGCGAATTTTGGATCCAGCTTGACCGCCTGGGTGAAGTCGGCGATCGCCTCCTTGTAAGCCCCGTTCTTGGCGTAGGCGATGCCGCGCTGGTTGAACGCGACCGAATCATTGGGCCGGCGCTCGATGACGTCGCTCAGCGACGAAATATTGGCGCTCGCTGTCTGCGGATTGTCGGGATCGCGCTCGGCCACCTTCGGCGTCGTGGCCGGCGCCAGCGTCTCACAGGCGCCAAGGCCCAGGCTCAGCGCCGCCGCGGCTGCGAGCCAGAACTTCGAAACAGGCATGGCTTCCTTCCCGACGGCCCCCGGCGACCAGCGCCCGGAAGGCGGCGAATCAGCTGGCCGCGCGCGGCGCGCCCGGCGCGGGCTTCGGCTTCATCGGCAACAGGCCCTCGCGCTGCAGCTTCTTGCGCGCCAGCTTGCGCGCCCGGCGAACCGCCTCGGCCTTCTCGCGCGCCCGCTTCTCCGACGGCTTCTCATAGTGACCGCGCAGCTTCATCTCGCGAAAAATGCCCTCGCGCTGCATCTTCTTCTTCAGCGCCTTTAGAGCCTGATCGACATTGTTGTCGCGAACGAGAACTTGCACGGCAGCTCCTGTTTTCGAGGCTTGGCCCCGGTGGTGGTCGTCAATACAAAAAGGCGACCCCGACTTAACGGCCCGCCTTAGTCGCGGCGGCGGATAGCAGAACCCGCCGTCAATGTCCAGAGTCGCAAACGGGCGCGAGGGCGCCGACCCGCCGCGACCCCTTTGGCTCGGGCCGCCCGATCTGTCCACGGAAAGGTTGCAATAAAAAACCGGCGCGGCTTTCCCTACGGAGCGGCCGATGGTAGTTTTTTACGCCAATTGGCGTGAATGCGCGTCAGCTGTCGGAGGACGGCGTCAGCGGGGGCGGGTGTGCCGGATGTAATATCGACTTCGTGGACGGCCGCGGCGCTGATCATCTTTCTCGCCAAGCACCTCGCCGCCGACTTTTTCCTGCAGACCTCCTGGATGGCCAACGGCAAGGAGCAGCCGAAGGGCTGGTTCGCCCCGCTGCTCGCGCATGTCTGCGTGCACGCCGTCGCCACCGGGTTGATCTTCGCGATCCTCGCCCCGGCCTACATCTGGATGGCCGCGGTCGACTTCGTCATCCATTTCGCCATCGACCGCGCCAAGGGCCTGCTGAACCGCTTCTTCGACAACGACCCGACCAAGACCGGCTTCTGGTGGCTGCTCGGCATCGACCAGACGCTGCACCATCTCACCCACCTCGGCTTCGCGCTGCTGATCGCCATCCTGCGCACGCCCTGACGGGAGCCCTGCGCCGCCGCCCGCTTCCCGTCGGATCGGGCGGCCGGCGCGGCGCCGCTCAGCCGAGCAGTTTCACCACATCTTGTCCCGTCGAGTTGGCGATGCTGAGCGCCTGGGTCGACAACGCGATCTGCGTCTGCAGCGCGGACTCTTTGGCCGAGAGCGTGGTGGTGTCGGCCGCGGTGATGCTGTCGGCGAGGTCGCTGTAGTTGGTGGCCATCGATTGCGCGAACGACGACATGGCGGTGATCGCGTTCTGGGTCGAGCCGATGGTCGTGGCGTAGCCGTTGACCTGGGTAATGCCGGCCTGGATGTTCGCGATCGTCGCGGCGATATTGGTCGAACTCACGTCGCCGGTGCCCAGGCTGAGCAGGTTGGTCGCCGAGCTCGAGCTGGCGGCCTGGGCCGTCTGCAGGCCGCCGCTGGTGTTGGAATCCGCGAGATCGACGGTGGTCAGCGAGATTGTGTCGCTGCCGACGCCGAGCGCGAACGTCAGGCTCGCGTTCGATCCGTCGAGCAGGTCGAGGCCGTTCGAGGTCGCCGTGCTGATGATCGCTTGGATCGACTTGCTGTCCTGCTGCATGGAGGCGAGGTCGGTGGTCGAATTGCCGGAGTTGGATTGCGCGTCGGTGGCGGATGTCTGCATGGCGCCGAGCAACGAGGCGATCGTGGTCAGCGCCGCGGAGGCGGTTTTCAGTTCCGGCCCGTTCGTGTTGCTCGCCGCATTGGCGTAGGCGGTCCATTCATTCGCCGACGTGGTCGCCGATTGCGCTTGCGACCATGCGACGGGATTGTCGGCCGCGCTGGAGACGGATTTGCCGGAGGCGAGCTGGCTCGCGATGCTGTTCAACTGCGAATACGAATTGTTGAGCAGATAGAGCGCGGAAGCCGAAGCGTTCAAGTTCATCCCATTACTCCTTACAAGGGTCGTTCCGACCGGCGGACGCAGGAACTTGCGTCGGTCAGGCGCGGGAAGCCGGGCGCTGTGCGGCAGGCGCGAAAGTTACGCAGAGTTCAGACTCTCCGCGTGCGCAAAACATCCAGCTAACGTTGTTCAAGATGGAAGCGACCCTGCACGAATTATTACTGGACATGCATTCATTGCATGTCGCAATCCGCTAGTCGTCGGTGCATGTCGCTTTCATCTTGCGTCGATTTATAGCGGTGATGATTTAAAACTGAAATTATACAGTCGATACAATTAACATCTGTATTTATATATATCTGATGCTTGGTATTTAATGTTCATTTACTTAACTATTTAACGAGTTGATGCTTTGATGATCTTGAGGCGCTCAAGCGCCAAGGGGCGCGCCCTCGACTTGGTGCGAGGCGCCGCCACGCCCCCCGCGCGGAGGGGATTTTGCGTGCGAGAGCCGCAGCCCGCGCCAGCGGCCGCGAGAGGTCAGCGAAAGCCGCCGGCGAGTACGACAGCAGGACGGCGACGAAGGAACGTTTTCGGGCGCTGGCCTCTTAGGCTCTCGCAAGGAGCCCGGCATGGCTGACAAAGACAGGCCACAAGACCCGAAGCGCGAGCCGCCCGACCAGAAGGGCCGAAAGCCCTATGTCCCCCGGAATCTACGCGAGACCGGCGGAACCGACGCCGAAAAGGCCGGAGCGCAGGAGCAGCGCGTCAACATCGGCAACGCGGACAAGCGCGAGCACAATCTCTGACGGCCAAGCGCGCCTTGCGGCGCGGCGACGGATTTGCGACAAGCGCGCGCTCCTGAGAAGCGCCGAGACCGCCGCCATGCCCGCCTATCGCTCCCGCACATCGACTCACGGCCGCAACATGGCCGGCGCCCGCGGCCTGTGGCGCGCCACCGGCGTCAAGGAGGGCGATTTCGGCAAGCCGATCATCGCCATCGCCAATTCCTTCACCCAGTTCGTGCCGGGTCACGTGCATTTGAAGGACCTCGGCCAGCTCGTCGCCCGCGAGGTCGAGGCCGCCGGCGGCATCGCCAAGGAGTTCGACACCATCGCCATCGACGACGGCATCGCCATGGGCCACGACGGCATGCTCTATTCGCTGCCGAGCCGGGAGGTCATCGCCGACAGCGTCGAGTACATGGTCAACGCCCATTGCGCCGACGCGATCGTCTGCATCTCCAACTGCGACAAAATCACCCCCGGCATGCTGATGGCGGCGCTTCGCCTCAACATCCCCGCCGTGTTCGTCTCCGGCGGGCCGATGGAGGCCGGCAAGGTCGAGGTCAAGGGCAAGATCAAGAAGGTCGACCTGATTGACGCCATGGTCGCCGCGGCCGACGAGAGCTATTCCGACGCCGACGTCGCCGCGATGGAGCGCGCCGCCTGCCCGACCTGCGGCTCCTGCTCCGGCATGTTCACCGCCAATTCGATGAACTGCCTGACCGAGGCGCTCGGTCTCTCGCTGCCCGGCAACGGCACCATCGTGGCGACGCACGCCGACCGCAAGCGGCTGTTCGTCGAGGCCGGCCACCTGATCGTGGATCTGGCCCGCCGCTATTACGAGGAGAACGACGAGAGCGTCCTCCCGCGCAATGTCGCCAGCTTCAAGGCGTTCGAAAATGCGATGACGCTCGATATCTCGATGGGCGGCTCGACCAACACCGTGCTGCACCTGCTCGCTGCGGCCTACGAGGCGCAAATCGACTTCACCATGGCCGACATCGACCGGCTTTCCCGCCGCGTGCCGGTGCTATGCAAGGTCGCGCCCTCGGTCGCCGACGTGCATGTCGAGGACGTCCACCGCGCCGGCGGCATCCCCGGCATCCTCGGCGAACTCGACCGCGCCGAGCTGCTCAACCGCGACGTCGTCATGGTCCACGCGCCCTCGCTGGAGCACGCGCTGTCGCGCCACGACATCATGCGCCCGACCGGCAACGCCACGCGCGAGTTCTTCGCCGCCGCGCCCGGCGGCGTGCCGACGCAGGTCGCGTTCAGCCAGGCGTCGCGCTACGAGGCGCTCGACGAGGACCGCGAGAAGGGCGTCATTCGCAGCGCCGAGCACGCGTTCTCGAAAGACGGCGGGCTGGCGGTGCTCTACGGCAATCTCGCGCTCGACGGCTCCATCGTGAAGACGGCGGGCGTCGACGAGGCCAACCTGAAGTTCGAGGGTCCGGTGAAGATCTTCGAGTCGCAGGACGACGCGGTGCTCGGCATCCTCAACGGCGTCGTCGGCGCCGGCGACGTGGTGGTGATCCGCTACGAGGGTCCGCGCGGCGGCCCCGGCATGCAGGAGATGCTGTACCCGACCAGCTACCTCAAATCGAAGGGCCTCGGCAAAGCCTGCGCGCTGATCACCGACGGCCGCTTCTCCGGCGGCACCTCGGGGCTCTCGATCGGCCATGTCTCGCCGGAAGCGGCGGAAGGCGGCGCCATCGGCCTCGTGCAGGCGGGCGACCGCATCCGCATCGACATCCCCGCGCGCAAGATGGAGTTGCTTGTCTCGGCCGAGGAGCTGGCCCATCGCCGCGCCGCGATGGAGGCCAAGGGCAAGGACGCCTGGAAGCCGGAACGCCCACGTAAGCGGCAGATTTCGACAGCCTTGCGCGCCTACGCCGCCTTCGCCCAGAGCGCCGCGCGCGGCGCCGTGCGCGTGGTGCCGTAAACTCCGGGCTGGCTCGAACACGAGATCCGCCGTCACGCCCGGGCTTGTCCCGGGCGTCAACGTCGCCGCCTTTTCGGGACAGAGCGCAACTCTCCCCGGCGTCGGCGGGCGAGAAAAGCCCGGCCATGACGACGGCCGCCGCTACAACGACCGCACCAGCCGCATCGCCCCACCGGGCCCCTTGATGACGAGATCGCCGTTCACCAGGTCCCAGGCCGGGGTTCCCATCAGCGCGCGCAGAAAGCCGTGCTCGATGTCCTGGTTTCCCTTTTCGCAGCTCTTCTTGGTCATGACGAAGCCGCCGACCAGAAGATGCTGGTTCTGCTGCGGATAGGCGGTCGCCGACCAGCTGTTGCAGCCCGAATAGCCCGAGGCGTGGAACGCCCCGTCGAGCTTGAACGAGACGTCGAGTTCGGCGGAAACCGGCTTGCCGTTGAGGTCGCGCAGCGAGAAGGTCTGATCGAGCGGGAAGTTTTTCTGCAGCGGCGGCAGCGGCTTCGGCGCGTCCTCCTGCGGCAGAGGTTTGGCGAACGCCGCACTGGCGGCCAGCGCCGCGACCAGAGCAATTGCCAGCCCGCGTTTCATATTCAGCCTCCCTTCGAGCATTACAGCCCGCCCGCGCCTATACTCCGCGCCGCCTCGCCACGCAAACCCGCCGACCGGCGGCGCATTTTTTTCCCAAGTCCGGACTGCGCGCCTCTTGTGCGGCGCAAGACGAGCCCCAAATGAAAAGACGCGCCGGCCAACAGGCGGCGCGCAGCCGAGGGCGCCGCCAAGCAGGGTCGCCCGAAGGTCATGTCGCTTCTTTTGGAGGATATGTCATGTTGAACTACGACTTCTCGCCCTTCTACCGTTCCACCGTCGGTTTCGACCGCTTGTTGAACTTGCTGGACAAGGCTTCCGGCGCCGACAACTCGCAAACCTACCCGCCTTACAATATCGAGCGGACGGGCGAAAACAACTACCGCATCACCCTGGCCGTCGCCGGTTTCTCCGAAGCTGAGCTTACCGTCGAGACCAAGGAGGGCGTGCTGACCGTGCGCGGCGCCAAGGAGGCGCCCAAGGCTGAAGGCGACAGGCGCGAGATGCTCTACCAGGGCATTGCGGCGCGCGCGTTCGAGCGCCGGTTCCACCTTGCCGACCACGTCAGCGCGGTGAAGGCGACCGTCGAGAACGGCCTGCTGCATGTCGATCTCGTACGCGAAGTGCCCGAGGCGGCCAAGCCCCGCACCATCGCGATCCAGTCGGTTTCGCCCAAGACCATCGAGGTCGCCAAACAGGCCGCGTAAAACTGCAAACCTCCTCCAAGGCGCCCGCAACGGCGCCTTTTTTTTGCCCCGGGCGCCGGCAAGTAATTCTCCGGAATTCGGAGTTTCAACGTTCTCCCAAAGCATTAGACGCTCCGCGGCGTCCGGTCGCTTGACCGCAGCGCGCGGGAAAGCGCATAGCCCTCGCGCTCACGACGCAGGGGACAGCGCGATGGAAGAGACTAGCCAACGCAACGCCGAGTTCGGCGCCGACAAGTCCGGCTTCCACGACGTCGCCGCCGTGCGCTGGAGCCTCGGCGCCCCGCAGCTCTACGAAATCGCGCTACGCAACGGCGAAGCGCACGTCTCCGCGCATGGCGCGCTGGTCGCCGACACCGGCGTCCACACCGGCCGCTCGCCGAAGGACAAGCACATCGTCCGCGACGACGTCACCGCCGACCAGATCTGGTGGGACAACAACAACGCCATGTCGCCGCAGCAGTTCGACACGCTGTACCAGGACATGCTCGCCCACGCCCGCGGCAAGACCCTGTTCGCGCAGGATCTCTACGGCGGCGCCGATCCCGCCTATCGCGTCAAGGCGCGCATCTTCACCGAACTCGCCTGGCACTCGCTGTTCATCCGCAACCTGCTGATCCGCCCGCAAGCTGATGAACTCGCGACCTTTGTCCCCGACCTCACGATCGTCGACCTGCCGAGCTTCCACGCCGACCCCGCCCGCCACGGCGCGCGCACGCCGACGATGATCGCCTGCGACTTTTCGCGCGGAATCGTGCTGATCGCCGGCACCTCCTATGCCGGCGAGATGAAGAAGTCGGTGTTCACCTATCTCAACTACGTGCTGCCGGCCAAGAACGTCATGCCGATGCACTGCTCCGCCAACACGACGGCCGCCGGCGAGACGGCGATCTTCTTCGGCCTCTCCGGCACCGGCAAGACCACGCTGTCGGCCGATCCCGACCGCACGCTGATCGGCGACGACGAGCACGGCTGGAGCAAGAACGGCGTGTTCAACTTCGAGGGCGGCTGCTACGCCAAGGCGATCAAGCTGTCGCGCGAGGCGGAGCCCGAGATCTACGCCACCACCGAGCGCTTCGGCACCGTGATGGAGAACGTGACGCTCGATCCCGACACCCGGCTGCCCGATTTCGACGACTTCTCCCGCACCGAGAACACCCGCATCGCCTATCCGCTCGACTTCATCGCCAACGCCTCGTCGACCGGCCGCGCCTCGCACCCCAAGAACATCGTCATGCTGACCTGCGACGCCTTCGGCGTGCTGCCGCCGATCTCCAAGCTCGATCCCGCCCAGGCGATGTATCATTTCCTTTCCGGCTACACGGCGAAGGTCGCCGGCACCGAGAAGGGCGTCACCGAACCGCAGGCGACCTTCTCCACCTGCTTCGGGGCGCCGTTCCTGCCGCTGCATCCGGCCGTCTACGGCGCGCTGCTGCGCGATTACATGGAGCGCCATCACGTCGACTGCTGGCTGGTCAACACCGGCTGGACCGGCGGCAAGTTCGGCGTGGGCCGGCGGATGCCGATCCGCGTCACCCGCCGCCTGCTCGCCGCAGCGCTCGACGGCTCGCTGAATCGCGCCGATTTCCGCACCGACGCGCATTTCGGCCTCGCCGTGCCGCGCGACGTTCCCGGCGTCGAGCCGCATATCCTCGATCCCATGCGCACCTGGCGCAACAAGCAGCAGTTCTCCGAGACCGCCGGCCGGCTGGTGCAGATGTTCCGCGACAATTTCCGCAAGTTCGAGGACGAGGCCGACGAGTCCGTTCGCTCCGCCGGCCCGGCCTCACGCATCGCGCTGGCGTAAGGGCCGCTTGCCCCCGGATTGACGCCGCCCTCTCCCCACGGGGAGAGGGAACCGGGGGCGGCTTTTCGTCGGCGAAATTGACGTAACAGCAACCTCGCTCGCCCATGCTGCCGCCGTCACTCGCGGAACCGACCATGGGCTTCTACCGGCTGCTGCTTGCCTATCTCGTCGTCAGCGACCATGCGGCCGGCGCGCTGATCTTCGGCTTCTATCCCGGCGCCATCGCGGTCGTCTCGTTCTTCCTGCTGTCGGGCTACGTGATGACGGCGCTGATCGACCGCCATTACGCCGAGCCGCGCCGCATCGGCGCGTTCTATCTCGACCGCGCGATGCGGCTTTATCCGCAATTCCTGTTCTACTCGCTGGCGACGCTTCTGGCCGCCAGCGCGTTCGGCCTCACCCACCGCTGGCTCGCCGGCCCGCCGAGCCTGACCAGCGACCTCTTGCAACTGACCATCCTGCCGCTCAATTTCGGCTGGGCGTTCCATAAGGCGATGCTGATCCCGCAGGCGTGGTCGCTCGGCCTGGAGGGCTTCTTCTACCTGCTGTTTCCGTTCGTGCTGATCGGCAATCGGCGGCTGCCGTTCGCGCTCGCTTCGCTCGTCGTCTTCGCCGCCGCCTATTTCGGCCGGCTCGACCAGGAAATGTTCAGCTACCGCATGCTGCCGGGCGTGCTGTTCATCTTCCTGCTCGGCAGTTTCATCCGCCGTCGCGAGCCGGGCCTGGGCTCCGCGCCGCTGGCCGTCGCGCTCGCGCTGGCGCTCGCGGCGCTTGCGGCGAGCCCCTGGGTCTGGGGCCGCCACGTCTGCGTGCAGGACGTTCTCGCCGGTCTCGTCATCGGCCTGCCCGTCGTCTGGCTGCTCGCGCGGTTCAAGATCTCGGGCCGCCTCGACGGGCTCGCCGGCGACCTCAGCTATGGCGTGTTCCTCAACCACAACCTTCTGCTGCCGCTGGCGGCGCAACTCCTGCCCGGCGCCTCGCCGTGGCTGACGCTGGCCGCGCTGATCCCGATCAGCACCGCGGCGAGCTACGCGACGTTCCGCTGGATCGAGGCGCCGACGCTGGCGCTGCGCCGGACGTTACGCACGCGCGCGCCCGCCGCCGAACTCGCCACGGCCGCCGCCTGAAGCTTGCGTCCGCCGCCCCGGCGCCGGACACTCGCGCGAGCGGCGGCGAAGCGGGGAGACGATGGGCGGGTTCTATATCGGCGTCGACGTCGGCACGGCGAGCGCCCGGGCGGGCGTATTCGACGAAGCCGGGCGATTGCTCGCCAGCGCGCGGCGTCCCATCGCGGTGTTCCGCGAGGCCGGCGAGGTGGTCGAACATTCCTCCGCTGACATCTGGGCGGCGACCGCAGCCGCCGTGCGCGAGGCCGCCGGCGCCCGCGCCGGCGAGATCGCCGGGATCGGCTTCGACGCCACCTGCTCGCTGGTCGCGCTCGATGAGGACGGCGGCTCGCTGACCGTCTCGCCGACGGGTCGGCCCGAACGCGACACCATCGTCTGGATGGACCATCGCGCGGTCCGCCAGGCCGCCGAGATCAACGCAGGAGCCCACGCGCCGCTGCGCTTCATCGGCGGCGCGGTCTCGCCGGAGATGCAGCCGCCCAAGCTGATGTGGCTCGCCCGCTTCTGTCCGCAGACTTACGCCCGCGCGCATTTCTACGACCTCACGGACTTCCTCACCCACCGCGCGAGCGGGTCGCGCGCGCGCTCTACCTGCACCGTCGTCTGCAAATGGCTCTACCAGGGCCGCGAACGCCGCTGGCCCGAAGACACCTACCGCGCCATCGGCCTCGGCGCCCTGCTGGAGGACGGCGCGCGCCGCATCGGCGCCGAGATCGCGCCACCGGGCGCGCCGCTCGGGCGCGGGCTGACGGCCGAAGCGGCGCACGCGATGGGCCTCAAGCCCGGCGTCCCGGTCGCCGCCGGGCTGATCGACGCCCACGCCGGCGCGCTCGGCACGATTGGCGGCGCAATGGGCGCGCAAGCCCCCGATCCCCGCCGCCGGCTGGCGCTGATCCTCGGCACCTCCTCCTGCTGCATGGCGCTGGCTGACGAGGCGCGCTTCGTCCCCGGCGTCTGGGGGCCGCTCTACGACGGGCTGATTCCCGGCCAGTGGCTGACCGAGGGCGGCCAGAGCGCGTTCGGCGCGGCGATCGACCGGCTGCTGCGCATGCATCCGCTTTCCGCCGGCCGCGGCTTCGAGGCGCTCGAGCGCGACATTCTCGCCCGCTGCGGCTCGGCGTCAGAGGCCGCGCGGCTCGCCCGCGACCTGCACGTCGTGCCCGATTTCAACGGCAACCGCTCGCCCTTCGCCGACCCCGGCGCGCGCGGCGCCGTGGTCGGCCTCGATCTCGACGAGGACGAGGCGAGCCTGCAGGCGCTCTATGTCGCGGGCTTGAGCGGCTTGGCGCAGGGCCTGGCGCAGGCGATGCGCGCGCTGGAGGCGGGCGGCTTCGCGTTCGATGCGCTGGTGGCGAGCGGCGGCGCCGCGCGCGGCCGTCTGGTGCGTCAGATCGTCGCCGACGTCTGCGGCCGCCGGGTCGTCACCGCCGAAACCGAGGAGCCGGTGCTGCTCGGCTCGGCGATGCTCGGCGCGGTGGCGGCCGGGCGCTACGATCTCGCCGGCGCCATGCGCGCGATGTCGCGGCTGGGACAGGTCACCGAGCCCGCCGGCGGCGAGGTCGCCGCGCTGCACGCCCGCAAGCGCATCGCCTTCGAGACCCTGCAACGCGCCGAGCGCGCGATCCGCGCCGGCGCCGCGACACATTGGCCCAAGCTCGTCATCTTCGATTGCGACGGCGTGCTGGTCGACAGCGAGCCGATCTCGATGGCGGTTACGCGCGCGACCCTGGCGCGCCACGGCCTGGAGACCACCGCGGCGCAGGCGCAGGATCTGTTTCTCGGCGTCAGCGCGGCCTCGGCGCGCAAGGCCGCGGAGGCGCTGTTGGGAACGCCGCTGCCGGCGGATTTCGAAACGCGGCTCGCCCTGGAGACGGTGGCGGCGTTCGAAGGCGCCTTGCAGGGCATCGCCGGGGTGCGCGAGGCGGTGGCGGCGCTCGGCGCGCCGGTCTGCGTCGCCTCGTCGAGTTCGCCCGAGCGCATCCAGGCGAGCTTGGCGCTCGTCGGCTACGCCGATCTGTTCGGACCGCACGTGTTCTCGGCGCAGGAAGTCGAGCACGGCAAGCCCGCGCCCGATTTGCTGCTGCACGCAGCGCTTAAGCTCGGCGTCGCGCCAGCCGATTGTCTGGTCGTCGAGGACAGCGCCGCGGGGGTCGAGGCGGCGCGGCGGGCGGGCATGCAGGCCTTCGGCTTCGTCGGCGGCTCGCATCATCTGGGCCGCGACTACGGCAAGCGGCTGAAGGCCGCCGGCGCCTCGCTGGTGTTCGACGCCATGCGCGAATTGCCGAAGTTGGTTGCTCACGCCGCCGCGCTGCGCGATACCGTGTGAGATGTTTGCCGACGGCGGCCCGCTCCGGCGTCGCGACATCGCATAGGATCATGAAACGCATGGCCACGAGGGCCGAAAACGACACCGCGCGGATCGACGACGCCGCTCGCGCCGGCTGGCTCTACTACGTCGCCGGCAACACCCAGGACGAGATCGCGCGCAAGCTCGGCGTCTCGCGCCAGACTGCGCAGCGCCTCGTCAGCCTCGCCATGAGCGAGCGGCTGATCAAGGTCCGGCTCGACCATCCGATCGCCCGCTGCATGGAGCTGTCGGCCGCGCTCAAGCAGCGCTACGACCTGGTTCTCTGCGAGGTGGCGCCGACCGACCCGGCCTCCAACTCGACCACGCTCGGCATCGCGCAGATCGCGGCGGCCGAGATGGAGCGCTGGCTGCGCCGGCCCGACCCGGTCGTCATAGGCCTCGGCACGGGCCGCACCATGCGCGCCGTCGCCGATCAGATGCCGGCGATGCAATGCCCGCAGCACAAGCTGGTCGCGCTGGTCGGCATCGGCAAGGCAGACGGCTCGGCCTCGTTCTACGACGTCATCATCCGCCTCAGCGACACCGTGCGCGCGCCGCATCATCCGATGCCGCTGCCCGTCTTCACCCGCTCGCCGGAGGAGCGCGAATTGCTGATGAGCCTGCCCTCGTCGCGCAGCCTGCAAGGCCTGATCGAGCAGGCCGACGTTTCCTTCGTCGGCGTCGGCTCGATCGGCGAAGGCTCGGCGCTGCTGAAAGACGGCTTCATCACCACTGAAGAGAACGACGCGTTGCGCAAGGCCGGCGCGGTCGGCGAGATCACGGCATGGTCATTTGATTCGCATGGGCGGCTCATCCAAGGTCTGATGAACGAGCGCTGCGCATCGGCGCCGCTCCGCCAACCCGCCAAGCGGCCGATGATCGGCGTCGCGATGGGGGTGGCGCGGCGGGCCGCGATCCGCGCCGCGCTGACCGGCCGCCTCCTCACCGGATTGATCACCGACGAGGCGACCGCCGAGCACCTTCTGCGGCGCTAGGCCGCAAGCCACCATGCTGCATTGCAGCGACGATTCCGGTTGACACTGCCGCCCCGTCTGGTGAATATCCGCCCGCTCGCAAGGCAATTGCTCACGCGACGCGCCAAGCGCGAGCGCCATTTCGGAGGAAACGCTTATGTCGACTCTTTTGAAGAGTCTGCTCGGGGCATGCGCCCTGATCCCGCTCGCCATCGCCGCCGCTCAGGCCGACACGACGCTGACCATCGCCACCGTGAACAACGGCGACATGATCACGATGCAGCAGATGACGGACGATTTCACCAAGGCCAATCCCAGCATCAAACTGAACTGGGTGACGCTCGAGGAGAACGATCTGCGTCAGAAGGTCACCAAGGACATCTCGACCAAGGGCGGCCAGTACGACGTGCTGACCATCGGCATGTACGAAACGCCGATCTGGGGCAAGAAGGGCTGGCTGCTGCCGCTCAAGGGCCTCGACGATCCCAGCGACATCCTACCTTCGGTGGCCGGCGGCCTCTCCTACAAGGACACGCTCTACGCCGCGCCGTTCTACGGCGAAAGCTCCTTCGTCATGTACCGCAAGGATCTCGCCGAGAAGGCGGGCCTGAAGTTCACCGATTCGCCCAACTGGGACTTCGTGATGGACGCCGCCAAGAAGATGACCGACCGCGCGGCCGGCGTCAACGGCATCTGCCTGCGCGGCAAGGCCGGCTGGGGCGAGAACATGGCCTTCCTCGATTCGATGGCCAATTCCTACGGCGCGCGCTGGTTCGACGAGAAGTGGAATCCGCAGTTCGACACCCCCGAGTGGAAGGCCGTCCTGACCGACTATCTCAACATCATGAAGGAAGCCGGCCCGCAGGGCGCCTCCGGCAATGGCTTCTCCGAGAACCTGGCGCTGTTCCAATCCGGCAAGTGCGGTATGTGGATCGACGCCACCTCCGCCGGCGGCCACGTCGCCGACCCGAAGGAGGCGCCGCTCGTCGCCGACAAGGTTGGGTTCGCACTCGCGCCCGACAAGGGCCTCGGCAAGCACTCCAACTGGCTGTGGGCCTGGGCGCTGGCGGTTCCCTCCGGCTCCAAGAAGGTCGCCGACGCCGAGAAGTTCATCTCCTGGGCGACGTCGCGGCACTACACCGAGCTCGTCGCCGCGCAGAAGGGCTGGGTCGGCGTTCCCCCGGGCACGCGCACCTCGCTGTACGCCAACCCTGAATATCAGAAGGTTCCGTTCGCCAACATGACGCTGGAATCGATGAAGGCGGCCGACCCGCTGCATCCCACCGTCAAGCCGGTTCCCTACACGGGCGTGCAGTTCGTGGCGATCCCCGAGTTCCAGGGCATCGGCACCAAGGTCGGCGAGATCTTCTCCGCCGCGCTCGCCGGGCAGATGAGCGCCGACGACGCGCTGAAGGAGGCTCAGGCCTACGCCAAGGCGGAAATGACCAAGGCCGGCTACATCAAGTAAGCCCGTCAGACAAAGAGTCGCCCTCTCCCCCCGGGGAGAGGGTTGGCGCGAGGGTAGGCCCCGGTTGCCGATCCTCCCAGGCAAAGCGGCGCATCCCCTCGCCCCGACCCTCTCCCCGCTTGCGGGGAGAGGGAGCGGCAAGGGCGACGCCAGACAGCAGCAATCACGGAGGGGCGCGGCTCATGGCGACGCGACAGGGACAGGCGCTCGGCCGTTTGGCGGTCGCGCCGGCGGTGGCGGCGCTCGCCGCATGGGCGATGGTGCCGCTGGCGATCGCGTTCTATTACGCCTTCCTGCATTACCGGCTCGACGATCCCGACAACACGTTCTTCGCCGGCTGGAACAACTTCTACTATTTCGTCACCGATCCCTTCTTCATGAAAGATCTGTTCAACACCATCGCGCTGGTGTTGCTGGTGCTGGTGATCACGGTGGTCGGCGGCGTCGGCCTGGCGATCCTGCTCGACCGTCCGTTCTGGGGCCAGGGCATCGTGCGCGTGCTGGTGATCTCGCCGTTCTTCATCATGCCGACCGTCTCAGCCCTGGTGTGGAAGAACCTGATGATGCACCCGGTCTACGGTTTCTTCGCCCATCTGTGGCGCATGGTCGGACTGACGCCGCTCGATTGGTTCGCCTCGATCCCGCTGATCTCGGTCGGCATTGTCGTGGGCTGGCAATGGCTGCCGTTCGCGACGCTGATCCTGCTCACCGCGCTGCAATCGCTGGACGAGGAGCAGAAGGACGCCGCCGACATGGACGGCGCCGGCAAGATCGACGTGTTCCGCTACATCACGCTGCCGCATCTGACGCGGCCGATCACGGTCGTGATTCTGATCGAGACCATCTTCCTGCTCAACGTGTTCGCCGAGATCAAGGTCACCTCGGTCGGCGGCTTCGCCGGCAACCTGACCTATCTCGTGTTCTCGAAGCTCAACGACGACAACAACGTCGGCGAGGCGGCGGCGGGCGGCCTGATCGCGGTGGTGCTGGCCAACATTGTCGCGATGTTCCTCGTGCGGCTGATCGGCCGCAACCTGGAGGCTTGAAAGATGGCCCGCAAGACCACGACCTCGCAGATGGCGGTGTCGACGATCATCGCCTGGGCGATCGGCCTGATCATGTTCTTTCCGATCCTGTGGACGGCGCTGGCCGCCTTCAAGACCGAGACCGACGCCTATTCGCTGCCGGAGAACTGGTGGTCGACCCCGTGGACGATCGAGAACTTCGGCATCGTGCAGGAACGCTCCAACTACCTGCGCTACGTCTTCAACACCACCATCATCGCCGTCGTCTCGACCGTGCTCGGCCTGTTGTTCGCCATCCCCGCCGCATGGTCGATGGCGTTCCAGCCTGAGGACAAGGCGAGCGTGTCGTGGCCCGGCTATGTCTGGATCGTCATCATCCTGGGCTGCTTCGCCGCCGCGGGCGCCATCGCCTATTCCGTCGGCTGGGGCATGGCCGACCGGCCGCTGCTCGGCTTGGCCCTGATCCTGCTGTTCGGCCTGCCTATCGTCGCCTGGGTGTGGACGCGTCGCACCGGCGACAAGCTGTTGTGGATGCTCTCCACCAAGATGATGCCGCCGGCCGGCGCGCTGATCCCGATCTATCTGATCTTCAACCGCAACGGCTTGGTGTTCAAGGATTGGGGCTGGATCGATCTGTCCGACTGGAACCTGATCGACACCTTCGCCGGTATGATTCCGCTGATGATGCTGCTCAACCTGCCGATCGTCATCTGGATGCTCTACACCTATTTCAAGGAAATCCCGTTCGGCATTCTTGAGGCCGCCCGCATGGACGGCGCCGGGCTGTGGCAGGAGCTCGCCAGCGTGTTGGCGCCGATGGCTGTGCCCGGCATCGCCTCGACGCTGCTGCTCAACGTGATCCTGTCCTGGAACGAAGCGTTCTGGACGCTCAACCTCACCAACAAATACGCCGCGCCGCTCAGCTTCTTCATCTCGGAATATTCGAGTCCCGAGGGACAGTTCTGGGCCAAGCTTTCGGCGGCGTCGCTGATGGCGATCGCCCCGATCATGGTGCTAGGCTGGTTCTCGCAGCGCCAGCTCGTGCGCGGTCTCACTTTCGGCGCGGTCAAGTAAGGGGCTTGAGACAATGGGCAGCATCCAACTGCAACAGGTCCGCAAGGAGTTCGGCCCTGTCGCGATCATCAAGGGCGTCGATCTCGACGTCAAAGACGGCGAGTTCGTCGTCTTCGTCGGCCCCTCGGGCTGCGGCAAGTCCACGCTGCTGCGCCTGATCTCCGGCCTCGAGGACGTCTCCGGCGGCCGCATCGTCATCGACGGCAAGGACGCCACCGACATCGGCCCGGCGCAGCGCGGCCTCGCCATGGTGTTCCAATCCTATGCGCTGTATCCGCACATGACGGTGCGCAACAACATCGCCTTTCCGCTCAAGATGGCCAAGGCGTCCAAGGAGGTGATCGAGCAGAAGGTCGCCAGGGCCGCCAAGACGCTCAACCTCGACAGCTATCTCGACCGCCGCCCCGGCCAGCTGTCCGGCGGCCAGCGCCAGCGCGTCGCCATCGGCCGCGCCATCGTGCGCGAGCCCAAGGCGTTCCTGTTCGACGAGCCGCTCTCGAACCTCGACGCCGCCTTGCGCGTGCAGATGCGCGTCGAGATCGGCGAGCTGCACAACAAGCTGAAGACGACGATGATCTACGTGACGCACGATCAGGTCGAGGCGATGACCATGGCCGACAAGATCGTCGTGCTCGATCTCGGCACGATCAGCCAGATCGGCACGCCGCTCGATCTCTACAACAAGCCCGACAATCTGTTCGTCGCCAAGTTCATCGGGTCGCCGACGATGAACATCGTCACCGGCGCCCCGGCGGCCAAGCGCGGCGCCGAATCCATCGGCATCAGACCCGAGCACACCGACATTTCGACCACCGCGGGCGAATGGCCCGGCCGGGTGCGGCTGGCCGAGCATCTGGGCTCGGAGACCTTCGTTTATGTCGACGCCGACAACGTCGGCCATTTCACCATCCGCGTCGACGGCGAGGCGCCCTTGCACTCTGGCGACCGCGTGTTTCTCACGCCGCGCGAGCCGCGGCTGCACAGGTTCAACGCCGCCGGGCAGCGCATCGCCGCCTGAGCCGCTCAATCGGGACGACCCAAGATGACCCATCTTTCCGCCGCCGCGCTCGGCTCGCTGCCGAATGGCGTCGCCGCGCCTAAATACGCGCGCGCCGATCTTAAGCCCGGCGTGTTTCATATCGGCGTCGGCAATTTCCACCGCGCACATCAGGCGGTCTATCTCGACGAACTGTTCAACCTCGGCGCCAGCCGCGATTGGGCCATCGTCGGGACCGGCGTGCGCCCGGCCGACGCCGCCATGCGCTCGGCGCTGCAGGCTCAGGATTGGTACACCACCGTCGTCGAACAGGAGGCCAACCAAAGCCGCGCGCACGTCACCGGCGCGATGATCGACTTCGTCCCCCCCGGCGACAGCGCCGCCATACTGGCGGAGATGGTCAAGCCGGAGATCCGCATCGTCTCGCTGACCATCACCGAGGGCGGCTATTACATCTCGCCCGCGACGCAGAAGTTCGACGCCGCGCATCCCGACATCGCCGCCGACGCGAACAACTTCGACGCGCCGAAGACCGCCTTCGGCCTGATCGCGCAGGCGCTGAAGCGCCGCCGCGCCGCGGGCGTCAAGCCGTTCACCGTGATGTCGTGCGACAACATCCCCGGCAACGGCCATGTCACGCAGCACGCCGTCGCCGGACTCGCCGAGCTGGTTGATCGCGATCTCGCCGAATGGATCCGCCACAACGTCGCCTTCCCCAATTCGATGGTCGACCGCATCACGCCGGCGACCTCCGACCGCGAGCGCGACATGCTGCGCGAGCAATGGGGCGTCGAGGATTCCTGGCCGGTGTTCTGCGAGGAGTTCAAGCAATGGGTGATCGAGGACGATTTCTGCAACGGCCGCCCCGAGCTTGAGAAGGTCGGCGTCACCTTCACGCAGGATGTGGCGCCCTACGAGCTGATGAAGATCCGCATCCTCAACGGCGGCCACGCCGCCATCGCCTACCCGGCCGCGCTGCTCGACATCCATTTCGTCCACGAGGCGATGCAGGACCGCCAGATCGCCGCGTTCCTGGAGAAGCTGACCAAAGCCGAGATCATGCCGACCGTGCCGCCGCCGCCGGCCACCGATCTCGAGGATTACCGCCAACTGATCGCCCGCCGCTTCGCCAACCCGAAGATCGGCGACACGATCGCGCGGCTTTGCTTCGACGGCTCCAACCGGCAGCCGAAGTTCATCCTGCCGACGGCGCGCGAGCGGCTCGGCGACGGCCAGGGCGCGGCGGGCCTGGCGCTGGTCTCGGCGCTGTGGTGCCGCTACGTCTACGGCGTCAGCGAGAGCGGCCGGGCGATAGCCGCCAACGACGACAACTGGGACCGCCTGCAGGCGCACGCCAAACGCGCCAAGGACGATCCCAAGGCTTATCTGGAGATGACCGACTATTTCGGCGACCTCACCGGCGACAAGGCCTATGTCGCGGCGTTCTCGCAAGCCCTGCAATCGCTGTGGAGCACGGGCGTGCGGTCGACGCTCGACGATTATCTGAACGGCCGGCTATAAGCGGCGGCGTGTCGCCCAAAGGCCGGACGACGGCGGTCTCCCGCTTGCGCGGCGCAGCCCGGTCGATCCAAAAGGAACAGCAGATGAAACTGAAGGACAAGGTCGCCATCGTCACCGGCGGCGCGCGCGGCATCGGCGAGGCCATCGTGCGCGCCTATGTCGAGGAGGGCGCCAAGGTCGTCATCGCCGACGTCGAGACCGCCAAGGCCGAAGAGCTCGCCCGCGAACTCGGCCCCGCCGCGCTGGCGGTGCGGCTCGACGTGCGCAGCGCGCAGGAGATCGCCGCGGCGGTGGCCAGGACGGTCGAGGCGTTCGGCGGCGTCGATATTCTCGTCAACAACGCCGGCGTGTTCAACATGGGGCCGCTCGCCGAGATCACCGAGGCCGATTTCGACCGCCAGTTCGGCGTCAACGTGCGCGGCATGCTGTTCATGACCCAGGCCGTCGCCGCGCAGATGGAGAAACAGGGCCGCGGCGGCAAGGTGATCAACCTCGCCTCGCAGGCGGGCCGGCGCGGCGAGGCCTTCGTGGCGATCTATTGCGCCAGCAAGGCCGCCGTCATCAGCCTCTCGCAATCGATGGCGCTGGAGCTGATCAAGCAGGGCATCCGCGTCAACGCGATCGCCCCCGGCGTGGTCGATACGCCGATGTGGGACACCGTCGATGCGCTGTTCGCCAAATACGAGCGCCGCGCCATCGGCGAGAAGAAACGGCTGGTCGGCGAGGCGGTGCCGCTCGGCCGGATGGGCCGGCCGGAGGACTACCGCGGCCCCGCCGTGTTCCTGGCGAGCGCCGATTCCGACTATGTCGTCGCCCAATGCCTCAACGTCGACGGCGGCAACTGGATGAGCTGAACCGGCCGGGCGCGGCCCGGCCGCGCCCTCAGCCCCCGACCGCCTCGTTGAAGCATTTCGTCACGTTCGACGTCCTGGCGGCGCCCGTCAGCGGCTTGCCGTTCTTGTCGATCGCCGCGGCCTCGCAGGAGGCCTTCGCGTCCTTCTTGCACTTGTCGATCGACGAGGTCCTGGCGGCCCCCGTCAGCGGCTTGCCGTTCTTGTCCAGCGCCTTGGTCGCGCAGGTGTCGGCGGCTTCAGCCGCAGAGAACGCAGCAAACGACGCGACCACGGCCACGATGACCCATTTCATCCGCACTTCTCCCTTGCAGTTCCGCGCCGGGCGCGGATTCCCCCTGGCGTAGCGTCTTCGCGCGCGACGGCCAAGCCCTCACCGCTCCGTCAGCTTCAGCTCGATGCGGCGGTTCTTCTGATAGGCGTCCTCGCTGGTCCCGGCTTCGAGCGGCTGGAATTCGCCGAACCCGGCGGCGGCGAGATAATGCGGATCGACGCCCTTCGAGATCAGGTATTGCGCCACCGCGATGGCGCGCGCGGCCGACAAATCCCAGTTCGATTTGAACGGCCCGCCCTGCACCGGGCGCGCGTCGGTATGGCCGTCGATGCGCAGGATCCACGGAATGTCGGGCGGGATCTCGCGCTCGAGATCGAGCGCCGCCTCGGCGAGGCGGTCGAGCGACTTCTTGCCCGCCTCGCTCACGTCCGCCTTGCCCGCCTCGAACAGCACCGAGGATTGGAACACGAAGCGATCGCCGACCACGGCGATATCCGGCCGCGACCCCAGAATCTGCCGCAACCGGCCGAAGAAGTCGGAGCGGTAGCGCGCCAGCTCCTGCACCTTCTGCGCCAGCGCGAGATTGAGCCGCTGGCCGAGATCGGAGATCTTCTCCTGGCTCTCCCGCTCCGAGGTCTTGGAAATGTTGAGCGCATCCTGGATCGCCGCCAGTTGCTTGCGCAGCGCCTGGATCTGCTGGTTGAGCACCTCGACCTGAGCCAGCGCCCGCTCGGTGATCGACTTCTGCGCGTCGAGCGCGCCGACCGCGGCGTCGGCGCGATTGCCCGCCGCCGCCGCGCCCGCGCCGCCGCTCGCCGCCGCGACCTCCAGCTCGTTCTTGTCCTTGCGCGCCTGATCCAGCGTCGCGGTGAGCTTCATCACCTTGTCGGCGTCCGCGCCAGACTGGCTGCGCTCCATCGCCAGCAGCGTCGTCAGTTCCTCGATCTGCCGGTTCAACAGCTCCAGCGCGCTGTCCTTGCCGGTCACCTCGCGGGTGAGGAAATATTGCGACAGCATGAACACCGATAACAGGAAAATGATGATCAGCAGCATCGTCGACAAGGCGTCGACAAAGCCCGGCCAGTAGTTGACCGGCTCGTATCTGCGGTTGCGCGCCAGCGCCATTCGTCAATCCTTAGAGCTGCTTCTCGCGATGGTCCGACAGCCGGCGCAGCAGCCGGCGCATGTCCTCCTGTACGGCGGCTTGCCGCTCGACCCAATCGCGGATCTGCTGCTGCTCCTCGCGCATGTGGCCGACCAGCCCCTGCACGCCCTCGGCGAGCTGGGTGATCGCCGCCGCGGTGCGCTTGGCGTCGGCGGAAGCCCCGTCGCGCCGCGGCGCCTCCTCCAGCCCGCCCGAGTTCGCGGTGTCGACGTGGCCGGCGAGGAAATCCTCCAGCTCCGTATAGAACCGGTTCTGCGCCTGCCCCGCCTGCAGATCGAGAAAGCCGAGGATCAGCGAGCCGGCGAGGCCGAACAGCGAGGAGGTGAACGACACGCTCATGCCGGCGATCGGCGCCGATAGGCCGGTCTTCAGGTCGTCGAACATGGTGGCGTTGTTGGCGCCGGTCTTCATGCTGTCGATCACGCCGCCGATCGAGTGCACCGTCTGCAACAGGCCCCAGAACGTGCCGAGCAGGCCGAGGAACACCAAAAGCCCGACCAGGTAGCGGTTCAGCTCCCGCCCCTCGTCGAGCCGCGTCCCCACCGAATCGAGAATCGCCCGCGTGGTGACGGTCGAGAGCCCGCGCTGGCCGGCGCCGGCGTTGAGCAGCGTCGCCATCGGCGCCAGCAGCAGCGGCGGCCGCACTCCGCCGGGCGAGGCCGAGGTCAGCGAATTGACCCAGCGGATTTCTCGGAACAGCCGGAACACCTGCCGGAACGCGAACGCGGCGCCGAGCAAAAGCACGCCCAAAATGAAGGCGTTAAGGCCGGGATTGGCGTCGAAGGCGAATTCGATCGGCTTACTGAGCGCCAGCGCGACGAAGCCGACAATGACGAGAAACGACGTCATGCCGACAAGAAAAATCTTGGGCGAGGTCAGGTGGGGCGCGTCGTCGTCCGATGCCATAGGGCCGCCGCTAGCTACGAAAATCACGTCGCGACGATACTAGCAGATTTGGGCCCGGGACCGAAACCGGTCACCCAGCCGCATGGACGCAGGCTGTCGCGAAAGCTTGCGTCCAAGGCGGCGCCCATTCGGTTTATTTTCACCCGCCGCCGGGTAGACTGAAACCCAGCCGTCCGGAGCCCCGCCATGACCGATCCCGCATTCTTGCGCCGCGCCATCGCCCAGGGGCGGGGGCGGGAGAAGGCCGATCTCGTGCTGAAGGGCGGGCGCGTGTTCGATCTCGTCTCCGGCGAGCTAAGCCTAAGCGACGTCGCCATCTGCGGCGACCGCATCGTCGGAACCCACGCAGACTATTCGGCGACGCGCGAGATCGACGTCGCCGGCAAGATCGTCGTCCCCGGCTTCATCGACACGCATTGCCACGTCGAATCCTCGCTGCTGACACCCCCCGAGTTCGACCGCTGCGTGCTGCGCCATGGCGTGACGACGTCGATCTGCGACCCGCACGAGATCGCCAACGTTCTCGGCGTAGAGGGCCTCAGTTATTTCCTCGATTCGGCGCCGACGCTGGCGATGGATCTGCGCGTGCAGCTCTCCAGCTGCGTGCCGGCGACGAATCTCGAGACGGCCGGCGCGCGGCTCGAAATCGAAGACCTGCTGCCGTTCGCGCATCACCCAAAAGTGCTTGGCCTCGCCGAGTTCATGAACTTCCCCGGCCTTCTGGCCGGCGATCCCGCCTGTTTGGCCAAGCTCGCCGCCTTTCAGGGCCGCCCGATCGACGGCCACGCGCCGCTGCTGCGCGGCCTCGACCTCAACGGCTATCTCGCGGCGCAGGTGCGCACCGACCACGAGACCACCACGGCCGACGAGGCGCGCGAAAAGCTCTCGAAAGGCATGCAGATCCTGATTCGCGAGGGCTCGGTGTCGAAGGACCTGCACGCGCTCGCCGCCATCATCGACGAGCGCAATTCGCCCTACATCGCCTTCTGCACCGACGACCGCAACCCGCTCGACATCGCCGAGGAAGGCCACCTCGATTTCGTCATCCGCACGGCGATCAAGCTCGGCGCGCCGCCGCTCGCCGCCTATCGCGCCGCCTCGATCTCCGCCGCGCGCATCTTCGGCATGCAGGATCGCGGCCTCGTCGCGCCGGGCTGGCGCGCCGATCTCTGCGTGATCGACGATCTCGCCTCCTGCGCCGTGTCGCTGGTGCTGGCGGGCGGACGCATCGTCGACGACGCCCTGTTTGCGTCCCGCGCCCACGTCGCCCCGGTCGGGCGCGCCAGCGTCAAGGCGCGGCGGGTCGAGGCGTCCGACTTCGCCGCCCGCGGCCAAGGCCCCTCGACGCTGGCCATCGGCGTCGTCCCGGGCAAGATCATCACCGAGCGCGTCCCCGTGACGCTGCCCTTTGCCGACGGCCTGCGCAGCATCGACCTCGCCCAGGATCTCGCCAAGGTCGCGGTGATCGCGCGGCACGGGATCAACGACAATATCGGCGTCGCCTTCGTGCGCGGCTTCGGCATAAAACGCGGCGCGATCGCCTGCTCGGTCGGCCACGATTGCCACAACATCACGACCGTCGGCGCCGACGAGGCCGACATGGCGGTCGCCGTCAACCGGCTGATCGCCATCGAGGGCGGCTTCGCGGTGGCCTGCGACGGCGAGATCAAGGCCGAACTGTCGCTCCCCGTCGCCGGGCTGATGAGCCTGCTCAGCTTCGAGCAGGTGCGCGCGGCGCTGATCCCGCTGCGCGCGGCGGCCAAGGGGCTAGGCGTCGTGCTGCCGGAGCCGTTCCTGCAGGTCGCCTTCCTGCCGTTGCCCGTTATCCCGCATCTGAAGATCACCGACCGCGGGTTGGTCGACGTCGACCGGATGGAGTTCGTGCGCGATTGAGTTACTTCATCAACACCGTGCCCGAGCGGTGCATCTCGGCGTATTTTATCAATTCGCCCATCTCGGCGATGCGCTGGTCGATGGTCAACGGATTGGTCATCTGCGCATAAGGAATTCCGACGATCAGCTCTCCGGTCGGACCCTTGGCTTCGTAGCCGACGCCACGCAGCGTCGCGTCCGCCCGCACGCCAGAAAACAGTTGCACCTTGTCGCGAAAGAACAGGCTCATGATCCGCCATCCCACCAGATCCGCCGCCCCGGCCGCGGCGACGATCTGCGCGAGATTGATGCGCTTGGCGGCGTCGACGATCTGCTGGCCCACGCACGAGGTCGCGTCCGCCTTCAAACTCCAGGCGTCTTTGCTGAAGGCGTCGGTGACGACATAGCTGTCGCCCAGCACTTCCTCAATTTTCAGCGTGGCGGGGCTATAGGAGACCCTGCCGCGATAGGTGATCCGCCAGCCCGGCCCGATCCGGGGAGGGCGGGTCTGTCCCTTCGCCTGCGGGAACTGCTTGTTGATGGCGTATTGGATCGGTCGTTGAAACCCATCGACGCAGACCAGGAACGTGCGGCTGGCGACGTCGAGCAACTTCGCGTTGGTGCCGCCGGATCCGCAGCCCGCCAGCGTGATCCTGCCGTTCCCGGCGAAACGGTCGCGCATATGCTGAAAACGCGTTTGCAGGGAAAGAAACGTCTTCGATTCGCCGATCATGCTCGGCTCGTCGAACGTAACGAGCGTATCTTTGTCGTTGGTCAGCACCTTGCCGCTCAGCGCAAAATAATCCTCGCTCGAATGCCCGAGTATCCTCAGTTCGTCGATCGACCCGGGCTTTTGCGCCTCGATGAACCGGGCGAGGCCGTCAAGATCGGCAATCGGCGTGCTGCCGCCGCTGGTTTTGGCCAAGGCTTCCAAGTCGGGATTCGACGGCGTCCAATTGCAAGTGGGATCGCCGCCAATGTCGGCGGGCATTGCGCATTTGATCTCGGCCATTTCATTCGGAAACGGGTATTTGAACCCACTGCCATGGACGAGAAGGCGCATGGATCACTCCCCGAGCAATAATTCCACACCGTCTTGCTAGAAAACTTCCCCGTACGGGGAGCTTGCAACTGCGTAAATCTGACGCAGTTGATCAGCTTTAGCAAGTCCATGCGAAGTCGAAAGCTTCGGATGGAAGCCGTTATTTTCGCTCGCCGTCTTTTCTCGGCGCCGTCCAAAATTAAGCGGCGGCCGGTTTGCAAGCTCGCCAACAGCTTTGCTATCGCGAAAACGCAGACCGCCTTCACACCCCCAGCTTGCCTCGCACCGCCTGCGGCCACCCCGCAACCTCCAGCCCGTGCTGCGCGAACAGCGCCACCGCCAGCCGGTCGATTCCGAACGCGACGCAGGCGGTATGCGCGGGCTCGCCGTCCGCCGTGTTCATGTTCCACGTCACGCCGAAGTGATCGCGGTGGCAGTTGAAGCTCATGCAGGCGGTGGGCGTCTGCGTCGAGCGCACGGGGATCAGCATCTCGAACTTCAGCGCGTTGGCGACCTGGAACCGCCCAACCATCTGCCCCTCGCGGCCGAAGAACGGATCGCTCGCCGCGTCGATGGCGTGAGCGAGGCCGAGGTCGCCGGCGATCTCGGGCGCGCGCGCCATCCAATCGTCGCGGAACGCCGATATCTCCTGCGGCGCGCCGATGGCGACGAACTCACGCATGCGGAACGACTGCAGCCGGTCGATGTCCTTCGACGGCTCGCGCCGGAAGCAGTCGCAGGCGACGTCGAACAACAAGGATTGGTTGATGGCCCCGCGCGCGGCGGCGATCGGATAGATCGGATAGCACGCCGCCGGCGCGAGCACGAGTTCGCTGGCCTCGGCCGAGTCGGTCCAGCTTCCGCCGGCCTCGTAGCGCGCCACCGCCTCGCTGACGCGCTTCACGTCCGTCCCGAGCGCGCAGACGCAGCCGAGCAGATGCGGAAAGCTCTTCAGATAGCCGGACTTTTCGACCAGCGCCCGGCTCACCACCGGCGGGAAGCGGAACACTTCCGCTCCCTTTGGCCGCAACGAGGAAACATAGCGCTGCAAGCCCTCGACCACGTCCTCATAAGCTCCCGTGCGGCCGTAGACGCCGTCGACGCCCATCGGCGCGAACAGCCGCGCCAGCATCGCCTCGGGCGAAGCGGCGAGTTTGGTCAGTTCGGGCGCTGCGACCGTCATGCTCGGCCTCCGTAACAGATATGACAATCAAGCGGCGCGCCCGCGGTTAGGGGCGCCTGCGCAACAGGGCTACGCGCTCAGCGCGCTCGGCGGCGCCGACATCAGCACCGAGGCTTCCGCGCTGGCGAGGATGCGCTCGTTGTGGATCATGATCGGCGCCGAGAGAATGTCGCGCAGCGAACGGCCGAGCGAGAACTCGCTGTCGTTGCGATAGCCCGCGAGGCCGCAGGCGCGCATCGCGTTCTGCACCGTCTGCACCGCCAGCTCGGAGGCCTCGACCTTGAGGAAGTTGAGCGACAGCTGCGCGTCCATCGCCGTCAGGCCGCCGGGCTCGCGGGCGTGGCGCTCGAAATTGGCCAGCCCCGCCTGCACCGCCGCGCGCAGCGTCTCCAGCGAGACTCGCGCCTTGGTCAGATGCCCCGCGCCGGGCGGCATCCGCCCGCCGGAGTTGCGCGAGGCGTTGCGCACGAACGCGCGCGCGACGCCGAACGCTCCCGTAGCGACGCCGCACCACGCCGACGACCAGAACAGGTGCGCGTAAGGCGACATGCTCTGATTGTGGATGCGGTCGTAAGGCTCGGCGAGCACCTGATCGGCCGCGCCTTCCGCGCGCAGCATATAGCCGACGCTGCAGGTGCCGCGCATGCCCAGCGTGTCCCAGCTCTTGGTTGGTTCCAGCGTGTAGTCGGCTTTCTCGAACACGCACAGCACCTGATCGGAATTGGCCGCGCCTTCGCCGCGCCGCGCCGTGGTGACGATGGCGTCGGCCGCCGCGCCGTAGGAGATGCAGGAGGCGTCGCGCGCCAGTCGCACCCGCGCCCCCTCCAACTGGATCGGCGCCTCGCTGGAGCGTATATTGCCGCCGTTCAACCCTTCGGTGGTCGAGGAGGCGAGCAGCAGCTGGCCCTCGGCGCAGCGGCGCAGAAACTCAAGCTGCCATTCGTTGTTGCGGTGATGCCGGATCAGGCAGGCGAGCTTGACCTGATGCATGGCGAAGATCATCGCGCTCGAGGCGCAAGCCGCGCCGAGAATGGCGCAGACGTCGGCGACGTCGCCCGCCCGCGCGCCCTCGCCGCCGAGTTCGGTCGGGATCAGCATGCCGTTGAGCTTATGCTCGCGGATCGCCGCAAACGCCTCGGCGGGAAAGCGGGAGTTGGCGTCGACGTCGGCTGCGTGCTCGCGCGCCACCGCGGCCACCGCCTCAGCGCGCAGAATGAACGTGCGGTCGTGGCCCGCCTCGGAGGAGCGCGCGCGACGCTCGGCGCGCGATAGTCTGCTGACGGCTGCCGACATCTGAACTCAACTCCCTTGCTCGTCCGCGCGGCGACCGGCGTCCGGCCTCCGTCGCCCGCAGCAAGAGTATTAGCATAGTTGAATCGGCTCCGTTACAAATTGCCGCATTCACCGTAAATTGGTAGATGCGCATTATCTACTTTTCATCGATCGGTTTAACGATTGGTTAACCAAAAACTTGCCGCTCCGGAGACGCTTTGACTAAAAAGCGCTACGTAAAGGCTGCCGCAGAAGGTAGCTCCATGCTGGACACGACGCCGCTTTCCTCCCGCCTGATCGAACTCGCCGAGGCCGCCGCGCCCGGCCTGTCGCGGGTTGAGGGCGATCTCCTGACCGCGGATCTGCGCCAGGCCGGCCTGACCTCGGTGGCGGCGGTTCGTCTGATGCTGGAGGTCGAGGCCGCCTGCGACGTCGCCATTCCCGACGCCGACCTGACGCCGGAGAATTTCACTTCCGTCGCCAGCATCGAGGCGCTGGTGCGTCGCCTCAAAGCTTGAGCCCCATCCTCGAGCGCGCGGCCAAGCGCTTCCTCGACGCGTTGAACGGCGCCGCGACCGCGCGCGCCGGCCCGCCGAGCGTCGCCCGGCTGCGCGCCGCCGCAGCGGATCTCGCCCAATTCGCCACTGCGCCGCCGCCTGTCGAGCGCGCCGAGACCGCCCTCGCGCTCGACGGCCGTCTCATCCGCCTGCGGCTCTATTGCCCGCCCGGCCGCGGCGGCGATACGCTGCCCGGCCTCATCTATTTCCATGGCGGCGGCCTCGTCGCCGGCGATCTCGACAGCCACGACGCCCTCACCGCCGCGCTTGCCGCGGGCGCCGCGTGCCGCATCGTCGCGGTCGACTACCGGCGCGCGCCGGAGGCCCGCTTCCCCGCCGCGTTCGACGACGCCGTCGCCGCGACTGTGGCCGCGCTCAGCGACCCCGCCCGTTTCCGCCTCGCGCCCGGCCGCATCGGCGTCGGCGGCGATTCCGCCGGCGGCCAACTCGCCGCGCTCGCCGCCCGCGCAGCGACGCAGGCCGGCTTCGCGCCGGCGCTGCAATTCCTGCTCTGCCCGGTGATGGACCCGCTCGCCCGCGCCCCCTCGCGCTTCGCGCTGGCGCAGGGCTGGCTGATCGACGAGACGACGATGCGCGCCTACTGGGACGCCTACCGCGTCGAGGGTCTCGATCCCCGCGACCCCCGCGTCGCCCCGCTCGCCGCGAGCGGCTTTGCGGGTCTCCCGCCGGCGCTGATCCATGTCGCCGAGGGCGATCCGCTGCGCGACGAGGGCGAGGCCTACGCTGAGGCATTGCAGGGGGCGGGTGTGCACGTCCGGCTGACCCGCCACGCCGGGCTGATCCACCATTTCTACGGCCTCGGCGCCGTCATCCCCGCCGCGCGCGCGGGGCTGGCGGCGGCGATTGCTGAGCTGGCGGCGGCGTTCGAGAGTTTGTGAGACGCCGCCCGTCGTCCCCGCGAAAGGACGACCGAGCTACAGCCGCAGCTCCCCCCGCCCGATCATCGCAAACGTCTCGCTGTCGAGCGTCCGGTAGCCGTTCTCCCCCAGCACATACAGCCGGTCTTCGCCGCGCCCGGGATCGAACCCCTGCGCGACATACATCGCCCGCTTCGGCTTGAACGTCTCCGTGCGGGCGATCTCGTGCGTCAGCCGCAGGAACACCGGACGCGCCCAGCGCGGCAGCGCTTGCAGCCGCCGCTCCAGTTCGAGCCAGTCGAACGCGCCCGCCAGCGCCGCCATGCCGGCGCGGCCCTCGCAGCCCTCGACCTTGACGCCATAGACCAGCGCGTCGCGCACCCCGGGACAGGCGGCGAGCGCCGCCGCGACTTCCTCAGCCGCCACGTTCTCGCCCTTCCAGCGGAAGCTGTCGCCGGCCCGGTCGACAAAGTAATAGAACCCCTCGTCGTCGCGCCGCATCAGGTCACCTGTGCGCATCCACGCGTCGCCGGGCGCGAACACGTCGCGCAGGATTTTCTTCTGCGTCTCGGCGGCGTCGCTGTAGCCCTCGAAACGCGAGGCCGCGTCGCCGGAGATCCGCCCGAGCGCCTCGCCCTCCTCGCACGCCTGACAGAACCCATCCGGCCCCCGCGCGGGCGCCTGCGTCTCCTGGTCGAAGGCCACCAGCGCGAGCGGCGCCTTGGCGGCGACGAACGGCGGCAACCGCCCAAGCGCGCCCAGCCGCCCCTCGACATTGTAGAGCCAGACATTGCCTTCGGTGGAGGCGTAGAACTCCAGCACCCGCACGCCGGGAAACCTCTGCGCGAAAGCCTCCCACACCGGCGCCGCAAGCCCGTTGCCGAGCGCCAGCCGCAGCTTCGTCCGCCGCTCGCGGATATGCGTCGGCGCCGCGACCAGATAGCGGCAGAGTTCGCCGATGTACTGGAACGCGGTGCAATCCCAGCGCACGACGTCGTCCCAGAACCGGCTGGCCGAAAACTTCGGCGCGATCGCCGCCGCGCCGCCCGCGACCAGCGGCGCGCCGATGGCGACGACGCCGCCGACGCTGTGATGCATCGGCAGGCAATCGTACAGCCGGTCCTCGCCCGTCAGCCCGGCGAGGCCGGAGAACCAGTGCGTCCACGCAATGATCTTGCGATGGCTCACTTCCGCCGCCTTCGGCAGACCCGTCGTCCCCGAGGTGAAGATGCGCAGCGCCCGGTCGTCGAGCCCGACCGCAGGCGCGTCGCCCTCGGCGAGACCGGCGCCGGAATAGAGATCGACCGCCTCGTCGAGCTGCCGCTCGCCCGGCCCGAAAGTCCACACCGCGCCTGGAAACGGCGTCCGCCGGATCGCCGCCGCGCCCTCCGGCGCCGCGATGGCGAGTTCGGCGCCGGCGACAGCGAGCGCATGCGCGAGCGCGCCGCCTTCGAGATCGGGACCGATCAGCGCCACGACGACGCCGATGCGGGTCAGCCCCAACCAGATCGCGGCGTATTCCGGCCGGTTGCGCATCATCAGCGCCACCGTCGCGCCCTGCGGCAGGTCCTGCGCCAGCGCCCAGCGCGCATATTGATTGATGCGGGCGCTCAAGCCGGTGAAGCTGTAGCGCTCCTCCTCGCCGATCAGCGCCGGCGCATCGCCGTAGCGCTCGGCCCATTCGGCGAGCGCGCGCGGCAGCGTGCGCCGGTCGTCGCGCGTCGCCTTTGCGGTGATTTCGAGCGCCCGCGTCCAGGCGCGGCGGCTGTGGGCGTCGGCGTGTACGTAGGGCGCGTTCATGCGATGGTCTCGAACCGGCTGCGCCAATGCAGCAGCGCCCCGCCGCCCGCGCCGCCCGCGACGGCGACCGCCGCGCCGATCAGGATTACGTGCGTGGCGTGTTCGACCACGCGCTCCAGCCGGCAATCGATCACGGCGAGCGCGTCGCGCAACACTGGCGCGCCGGTCGCCAGCGCGCCCCACTCGCCTGCCGCAAAACGCTCGTCGCCCGCGCCGGCGAACCGCCGCGCCAGCGCCTCGTGCCGGTCGGCGAGCACATTGACGGCGAACGCGCCGCTGGCGCGGATGCAGCGCAGCGTCGAGGATTCGCAGTTGAGACAGACCAGCAGCGAGGCCGGCGCCAGCGACAGCGACGCCAGCGAGGTGACGGCGCAACCCGCGCGCCGGCCTTCGAACTGGCCGGTCGCCAGCGCGACGCCCGACGCCAGCTCGCGCATGACTTCGCGGAACGCCTCGGGCGAAGCGGCGGCGTGGAGTCCGGCGGGGTCGGCGAGCTTCAAAGCGTGGACCATCCCGTCACCCTCCCCAGCGCGCGCGCAGCAACGTCGGCCCCTGCGCGGCCGTCTTGCGCGCCGAGATCGCCTGCAGCCAGTTGGCGACGACGACAGCCCCGCGGGTGCGCCAATCCGGCTGCGGCGCCAGCTTCGCCCAGTCCGGCAGATGCGGCCCCTCCTGGCCCGCCAGCATCCCCGCGACATGCGCGCTCAATCGCTCGGCGACTTCGGGGGGATAATAGTTGACCGGCGTGCGCGGCGCCGGCGCGCCGGCGAGCGCGCGCGCGACGTCGCGGCGGAACTCGCGCGCCAGCGTGTCGCCGTCGTATTCCGGGTGGCCCTGGAAGCCGAGCACGAGATGCGGCTCGTCGTCGCGCGCGAACATGTCGACCCCGGCCTCGTGCGCGCGCGTCAGCACGACATAGCCTTTCGCCGTCAGCTCCGCTTCGTCGAGCCCGTTCCAGCGCGAATGCGGCGTCGGGCCGCCGCTGAGGCCTTGCGTGAGCGGATGCGGCGCGACGATCTCGATTGAATAGAGACCCGACAGCTTTTGCCCGCAACGGCGCCGACGCAAGCCGTCGCGATGCAGAACCAGCGCATGCGCCGCCAGACAGGAGGCCAGCGTCGCATGCGTGCGTGCGCGCGCCATGTCGAAAAACGCGGTCAGCTCGCGCCAATAGGGCTCCGCGTCGAGTTCCTCGGCGCGCGGTTCGGCGCCGGTTACGATCACGGCGTCCGGCGGCGCCTCGCCGACTTGCGCGGGCGCGCGGTAAAGCTCGCCCATCTCGCGCCGCGCCTCCGCGCTGCGCTCGACGCCGTCCAGCGACGTGAAGCCGAGCGTCACCTTGTAGGCGGCCGCGGCCTCCTCCAACAGGCGGATGAACTGGCGCTGGGTCGAGAACACTGCGGCGTCGGGCATGTTGTTGACGAGTTCGACCCGCAGCAGCCGGCCGCGGTCGCTCAGCGACCCGCGCCGCATCCGCCGCTCGCGCAACGAGGCGACGGAGTCTGCGGGCGCGTTTCTGGCGAGCGTGACCGGCATGGGGCTACTCCGCTGCGAACGCTTGCGTCGCAGCCGCGGCTAGAGCCTGCAACCCGACCCCCGCGCCGAGCGCCTGCTCCAGGTCCTCCCAGATATCCTCGATATGCTCGAGGCCGACGCTGAGCCGCACCGTCTCGGGCGAGACGCCCGCCGCGCGCTGCTGGCTGTCAGTCATCTGCCGGTGCGTGGTTGACGCCGGATGACAGCAAAGCGTGCGCGTATCGCCGATATTGACCACGCGCTTGATCAGCTTCAGCGCATCGTAGAACCGCTTGGCCGCCTCGTGTCCGCCGCGCACGCCGAAGGTCAGCAGCGACGGCGGCCGGCCGTTCAGATATTTCTTCGCGAGTTCGTGATAGCGGTGATCGGCGAAGCCGGCATATTCGACCCAGTCGACGCGCGGGTCGTCGCGCAGCCGGAACGCCACCTCGCGCGCATTGGCGACGTGCCGCTCGACGCGCAGCGCCAGCGTCTCAATGCCCTGCAAGATCAGGAACGCGCTCATCGGCGCCAGCACCGCGCCCGTGGTGCGCTGATAGACGCCGCGCGCCCGCGCGATGTAGGCCTCCGCGCCGAACCGGTCGGCGTAGACAAGCCCGTGATAGCTCTCGTCGGCTTCAGTCAACTGCGGGAAGCGCCCGCTCGCGCGCCAATCGAACCGCCCGGAATCGACGATCGCGCCGCCCATCGCGACGCCGTGCCCGCCCATGAACTTGGTCAGCGAATGCACGACGATATCGGCGCCGTACTCGATCGGCTGCAGCAAAACCGGCGTCGCCACCGTATTGTCGACCACCAACGGAACCCCGGCCGCATGCGCAGCCGCGGCGTAAGCCTCGAGATCGCAGATATTGCCGGCGGGATTGCCGACGGTCTCGCAGAACACCGCGCGCGTCGTCGCATCAATCAATGCGGCGACGTCCTCGACCCGGTCGCTGCTGGCGAAACGCGCCTCGATGCCGTGCCGGCGCAGCGTATGGGCGATCAGCGTATGCGTGGTGCCGTAGAGTTGCGGCGGCGCGACGATGGAGCCGCCGCCATCGGCCAGAGTGAGCAGCGCCGAGCTCAGCGCCGCCTGTCCCGAGGCGGTCGCCAGACAGAACGCGCCGCCTTCGAGCAGCGCCACGCGCTTCTCCAGAATGTCGACCGTCGGATTGGCGATGCGGCTGTAGCGGAAGCCGGGGATCTCCAGATTGAACATGCCCGCCGCCTGGTCGGCGCTGTCGAACTCATAAGCGACGTTCTGATAGATCGGCGGCGCAACCGCATGAGTGGCGGGGTCGCAGACAAATCCGCCATGTATGGAGAGCGTCTCGCTTCGCATGTACGCCTCTTCGAACCCGTCGCTTAACAAGATGCGCGGGGTCTGACGGCTTTTCAATAAAATGCCTGAGGTCACGTTCGGGTAGGGTTAAGCCAAGCTCCGATCCGATGCGGAAAATGGATTGACGCGCATTTACTCCGGCGGGTTAATTCGGGTTGATCATCAAAGCCGCTTGGCCCGTTTACCCTGAGGCAAGGATCGGCGCGAGTTTCTCACGCATTTGAGTTATTTGATACGCGAGGCCAAACAGGAATGCGCTGATCATGTCGATCCGGGATCTGGTGCTGAAGGAAATACGGACCGTCGCCGACGAGCAGGGCAAGACGCTGCCGCCGCTGAGCGACGATCTCGTCTTGCTGGAGTGCGGCCTCGACTCGCTGTGCTTCGCCATTCTGGTCAGCCGGCTGGAGGACGAGACCGGGCGCGATCCGTTCGCGACCGCCAAGGCCTCGGCGTTTCCCAGCACGGTCGGCGAGTTGATCGCCTTCTACGAACCGCTCGATGCCTGAGGCTCTGGCCGACCTCATCGCCCGCCACGGCGCCGGCGCGCGCGAGATCGCCACCCGCGACGCGCGGCTGGCGCTCAAGGATTTCGCCGCCAACTCGCCGTTCGGCGGGGAGCGAAGCCGCTTCGCCGGCCGCTCGGTCGCGCTGGCGGTCGCCGACATGACGCACGCCGCCGCCGCTTTGATTGATCTCGACGGCCTCGCCCGCCGCATCCTGCTCTGCCCGCCGGGCTGGGACGCGGCTGAGATCGCCCGCGCCGCCGCGCTGGCTGAAGCCGACGCCGTGGCCCATGACGAGGGCGAGCCGCCGCCGTTCGCTTGCGAGATCGCCGCCCCCGTCCGCCTGCCGCTGCAGCCGCGCGGCGCAGCAGCCGCGACAAAACTCGCAACCGAATGGGTGCTGCCGACCTCGGGCACCTCCGGCCCGCCCAAGCTCGCCGTCCACACGCTGGCGACGCTCGCCGGCGCCATCGCGCCCGCGCCGCTGCAGGAGTGGGCGACGTTCTACGACATCCGCCGCTATGGCGGCCTACAAATATTCCTGCGCGCGCTTTCCGGGCGCGGCTCGCTGCGCCTCGGCGGCCGCGGCGAAAAGCTCGACGGTTTCCTCGCCCGGCTCGACGGCGTCAGCCATATCTCCGGTACGCCGACCCACTGGCGCAAGGCGCTGATGAGCGGAGCCGCCGCGCGCATCGCCCCGCCCTATCTGCGCCTCTCCGGCGAGATCGCCGACGACGCCGTTCTGAGCGGCCTCGCCGCCGCCTTCCCGCAGGCCAAGATCGAGCACGCCTACGCCTCGACCGAGGCGGGCGTCATCTTCGCCGTCGCCGACGGCCGCGCCGGCTTCCCCGCTGAGTGGCTCACGCGCCGGGGCGAGGTCGAGATGAGGCTCGTCGACGGCGCGCTGCATGTGCGCTCGCCGCGCCGCGCGCTGCGCCTCATCGGCGCCGACGCTGCGCTCACCGACGCCGAAGGCTTCCTCGACACCGGCGACATGATCGAAATCCGCGGCGAGCGCTGTTTCTTTCTTGGCCGGCGCGGCGGCATCATCAACGTCGGCGGCGCCAAGGCGCACCCGGAGGAGATCGAGGCGGCGCTGAACGCGCTTCCCGCCGTGCGCGCCGCCCGCGTCTACGCCCGGCCGAGCCCGATCACCGGCGCGCTGGTCGCCGCCGAGATCGTGCTCAACGACCCCGCGGCCGCCTCGCGCGAGCTGGAGCGCGAGCTGATCGCCGCCGCCCGCGCCCGCCTGCCCGCGCATATGGCGCCGGCGCGCATCCGTTTCGTCGCCGATCTCGTCATCAGCGACGCGGGAAAGCTGAGCCGCCATGGATAACGTCATCGTCACCGGCGCCAGCCGCGGCCTCGGCGCGGCCATCGCCGCCCGCCTCGCCGCGGATGGTTTTCACGTCCTCGCCGTCGCGCGCAAGCACGGCGCGGCCGCCGAGCGCGTCACGCCGGTCGCCTTCGATCTCGCCGACACCGCCGCGATCCCCGAGTTCGTGCGCGGGCTTCGTCAGCGCCACGGGCCGATCTACGGCCTCGTCAACAACGCCGGGTCTGGCGCCGAGGGGCTGCTCGCCAACATGCCCGACGCCGACATCGAGGCGCTGATCCGCCTCAACACGCTGTCGCCGATCCTCATGAGCAAATATGTCGTGCGCGGCATGATGGCGCAGGGGCGCGGGCGCGTGGTCAGCATTTCCTCCATCGTCGCCTCGACCGGCTTCAACGCGCTTTCGGTCTATGCCGCGACCAAGGCTTCGTTGGTCGGCTTCACCCGCTCTTTGGCCCGCGAGGTCGGCCGCGTCGGCGTTACCGTCAACGCCATCGCGCCCGGCTTCATCGACACCGAGATGACGCGGGGCTTGGGCGAAAAGGACCGCGAGCGCATCGTCTCGCGCAGCGCCTTGCGCCGCCTCGCCGAGCCCAGCGACGTCGCCGCGATGGCGGCGTTTCTGATGGGCGAAGGCGGCCGCAACGTCACCGGCGCCGTGCTCACCGTGGACGCCGGCGCGACGGCCTAGGCCGTCGACGCCGGCGCGACGGCTTAACGCGCCGCCCGCGTTTGGCCCTCTCCCTCTCCCAAAGGGAGAGGGAACGCGGAGGCGCGCCGCGGCGATTCGTCGCCTCCAAACAAGACCCCCCGCACCCCCCTCCCCGCCTCGGCACACGCCTTGCGCCTCACGGCAAGCACCGCGTTACCCTTGTGCCCAATCGGGAGGATGTGCCGAAATGGCGCGCAGCCTGTTTCCCACCGCCCCCGCGCGGCTCGCCGTCTCCGCGCCCCGGCGCGCGCGGGTCTGGCGCCTCGGGCCGGTCGCGTTCAGCTATTTCGCCGCACTGGCCGACGTCTTCGCCATCCTCGCCGCCGCCGTGGCGACGGTGCTGCTGCGCGCGCTGTTCTACGGCGGCTCGCTGCGCGGCCTTGCCACCGGCCTCGACGTCGGGCTGATCGTCGCCGTGCTCGTGGTGCTGGTCGGGCTGCACAACGGCGGCTATGCGCCCGCCCAATACGCCGACCGCTCCGGCCAGCTCGCGCGCACGTTCCCATTATGGAACCTCGCGGCGCTCGCCGCCCTCACGCTCGGCGTCGCCGCCCGCGCCATCGGCGATTTTCCGCGCGCCGACCTCGCGGTGTTCTATTTTCTCGGCCTCGCCAGCCTCGTCGCCGCCCGGCGCGCCGTCGCCGATGCGCTGGCGATCCTCAACGCGCGCGATCTCGCCGCGCCCCGGCGCCTCGCCGTCGTCGGCTTCGAGCACGAAATCGAGCAGCTGAAGCGCTCCGAGGCCGCCGCCGAGCCCGGCGCGCGCATCGTCTGCCGGTTCGCGCTGCGCGAGACCGAATCGTTCTTCCTCGAGGATCTCGCGCTCGCCGTCGCCGCCATCCGCCTGCATCGCCCCGACGACGTGTTCGTCGCCTTGCCATGGTCGCGCCCCGAGCTGATCGAAGAATGCCTCGACGCGCTGATGAAGCTGCCGATCGAGGTGCATCTGGGCTTGAGCGGCCCGTTGAGCCGGCTGGAGCGCGCCGAGGTCGCCCACGTCGGGCGGCTCAGCGGCCTCACCATCACCCGTCGTCCGCTCGGGCTGCTGCAGCGGATCGAGAAGCGCGTGTTCGACGTCGCCGTCGCCGCGCTCGCGCTGGCGCTGCTGTCGCCGCTGTTCCTCGCCGTCGCGCTGGCGATCCGGCTCGAGAGCCCGGGCCCGGCGCTGTTCCGGCAGAAGCGCTACGGCCTCAATCAGGAGCCGTTCCGCATCTTCAAGTTCCGCACCATGCGCGCGATGGACGACGGCCGCGTCGTGCGCCAGGCGACCCGGGCGGACACGAGGATCACCCGCATCGGCGCCCACTTGCGCCGGCTCTCGATTGACGAATTGCCGCAGCTGCTGAATGTGCTGAACGGCGACATGTCGATCGTCGGGCCGCGCCCGCATGCGCTGGCGCACGATCAGTTCTATGTCGAGAAGCTCGCCCGCTACGCGCGGCGCCACAACGTCAAGCCCGGAATCACCGGCTGGGCCCAGGTAAACGGCCATCGCGGCGAGATCGCCAACGACAGCGCCATGCTGGCGCGGCTCGATCACGACCTCTGGTACGTCGACCATTGGTCGCTCTGGCTCGACGTGAAGATCGTGGCGATGACCGTGTTCTCTCGCCGCGCCCACGCCAACGCCTATTGAAACGCGTAAAATTCGTCGCACGGCAGGTCACAAGACGCCCATTTTTGCCCGATAATGGCGGACGTGATTCGCCCCGAACCCCAGCCCGAGAGACCGCATGTCGATTTCCCGCCGCGCCTTGCTTGGCTGCGCCGCACTATTCTTCAGCCCCAGCCTTGCATGGTCCGAGGACTCCAGCGCCCCGCTCGATTTGCAGACGGCGCAGCGGGTCAAGCCGGATAAGGAGCGCCCCGCGCCCAATCTCACGAGCGACGAAATCGTCGCCAAGGCCAACGATTTCCTTAACACCACCCGCTTCATGAGCGCCGATTTCGTCCAGGTCGGCCCCGACGGCAAGCGCACGGAAGGGCTGTTGGTGCTGCAGCGGCCGGGCAAGATGCTGTTTCGCTACAAGCCCCCGGCGAAGATGGAGATCATCGCCGATGGCCGCTCGGTCGCCGTGCGCGACCAGAAGCTCGGCACCCAGGATCTCTACCTGATCGGCCAGACGCCGCTCAAATTCCTGCTCTCCGACCACATCGACCTCGCCAAGGACACCAAGCTCAAGCGGGTCGAGATCGACGGCCGCGCCGCCACGGTCGAGGTCGAGGACAAGGCGACCTTCGGCGGCAAGTCCGACATCACCCTGGTGTTCGACCCCGAGACCTTCGAACTCAAGCAATGGACGGTGATCGACCCGCAGGGCTTCCGCACCCTGGTGTCGCTGTTCGCGCTCGATCTCGTCACCAAGCCGGACCCGCAATGGTTCTATGTCGACGACAGCGTGCAGCCGAACGTGACGCGCACGCGCTAGGCCGCCGTTCCTCCCTCCCCCTCGACGGGGGAGGGCCGCGCCCCGCAAGGCTCGTTTGATCTACCGCTAGCGCCGGCGCCGGCGGGCGCGCTATTGCCGCCTTGACTTTCCGTTCGGGCGAGGCCCATGTCCCCCGGCTTTGGGGCGGCAATTCAAGCATTAAGGTCGCATGCGTTCCTATCTCAGCTTCGAGCAGCCGGTGGCCGACGTCGACGCCCGCATCGACGAGATGAAGGCTTTGGCGGCCAAGGGCGATTCCCCGGCCATCGTCGAGGAGATCGTCAAGCTCGAGGCGAAGTCGGCCAAGATGCTGGCCGACCTCTACGCCGCGCTCACCCCGTGGCAGAAGACGCAGGTCGCGCGCTGCCAGGGCCGGCCGCATTTCGCCGATTACATCAAGGGCCTGATCGCCGATTTCACCCCGCTGGCGGGCGACCGCCGGTTCGGCGAGGACGCGGCCATCGTCGGCGGCCTCGGCCGCTTCCGCGGCCAGCCGGTCTGCGTCATCGGCCACGAGAAGGGCGACGACACCGCGAGCCGGCTGATCCACAATTTCGGCATGGCGCGGCCCGAGGGCTACCGCAAGGCGTCGCGGCTGATGGAGCTGGCCGACCGCTTCGACCTGCCGGTCATCACCCTCGTCGACACCGCCGGCGCGTGGCCCGGCATCGACGCCGAGGAGCGCGGCCAGGCCGAGGCGATCGCGCGCGCCACCGACGCCAGCCTCGCCCTCGGCTGCCCGAACGTGGCCGTCATCGTCGGCGAGGGCGGTTCGGGCGGCGCGCTCGCCATCGCGGCCTCGAGCAAGGTGCTGATGTTGGAGCACTCGATCTACACGGTGGCTTCGCCCGAGGCCGCCGCCTCGATCCTGTGGCGCGACTCTTCGCGCGCGCAGGACGCCGCGACCAGCATGAAGATCACCGCCAACGACCTGCTCAAGTTCGGCATCGTCGACGGCATCGTGCCCGAGCCCGTCGGCGGCGCGCACCGCGACCCCGCCGCCGCCGTCGAGTCGGTCGGCAAGGCGATCGGCGAGGCGCTGGACTCGCTCGGCAATATGTCGCCCGAGGAGTTGCGCGAGGCGCGGGCGGCGAAGTTTCTGGGGATCGGGCGGAAGATCTAGCCCTCCGACGTCCCCGCTAACGACCCAGGGCCGGACGACGTGCGCTCCCCCGGATTCCGGTTCCGCGGGAATGACGCTGCGCCGCCCCACGCCTTGAAAGCCCGCAAGCCGTAGTTCAAAGTCGCGCCCGACAGCGCGGGAGGATGGGTTTGGATCAGTATCAGCCGCCCGGCGCGGGTTTGCGCGTCGGCCTGTTCGTCACCTGCCTCGTCGACCTGATGCGGCCGAGCGTCGGCTTCGCCGCGGTAAAGCTGCTCGAAGACGCCGGCTGCAAGGTGATCGTGCCGGAACAGACCTGCTGCGGCCAGCCCGCCTACAATTCCGGCGACCGCGCCAACGCCAAGGCGATCGCCCGCCAGACGATCCGCGCCTTCGCCACCTGCGATTACGTCGTCGCGCCGAGCGGCTCCTGCGCCGGGCAGCTGGCCAAGCACTATCCCGAGATGTTCGAGGACGAACCCGAAGCCGGCCGCGAGGCCGCCGCCTTCGCCGCCAAATGCCGCGAGCTGGTGAGCTTCCTGGTCGACACGCTCGGCGTGATCCGCGTCAACGCCCGCTACGACGGCGTCGCCACCTATCACGACGCCTGCTCGGGCCTGCGCGAGCTTGGCGTCCGCGACCAGCCGCGCAAGCTGCTCGCCACCGTCGAGGGCCTGAAACTCGTGGAGCTGGAGGACGCCGACATCTGCTGCGGCTTTGGCGGAACCTTCGCCGTCAAATACGGCGAGCTGTCGGACGCCATCGTCGGCAAGAAAGCCGCCCGCATCGTCGCCACCGGCGCCGACACGTTGATCGCCGGCGATCTCGGCTGCCTGATGAACATGTCCGGCAAGCTGCAACGCGACGGCGCCCCCGTGAAGGCGCGCCACGTCGCCGAGATCCTCGCCGGCATGACCGACGAACCCGCCATCGGCGAGGGAGCCGCGAAATGACCGTCGCGCCCACGACCCCGCGCTTCAAGCAAAACGTCCACGAGGCGCTGCACGACCCGCGGCTGCAGCGCGCGATGGGCACGACGCAGAACTTCGCCCCCCGCCGCGCCGCCGCCGCGCAGCGCCTGCCCGAGTTCGAGGCGCTGCGCGACAGCGCGTGCGACATCAAGACCCACACGCTCGCCCATCTCGATCTCTATCTGGAGGCCTACGAGCGGCGTGTCACCGAATCCGGCGGCGTCGTGCATTACGCGCGCGACGCCGCGGAGGGGCGTCAGATTTTCCTCGACCTCTGCCGCGCGCGGGGCGCCAAGCGCGTCACCAAGGGCAAGTCGATGATCTCCGAGGAGATGGGCCTCAACCAGGCGCTGGAGGCCAACGGCGTCGAGGCGATCGAGACCGATCTCGGCGAATACATCATCCAGCTTCGCCATGAGGCGCCGAGCCACATCATCGCCCCCGCGATCCATGTCACCCGCGACGATGTCGAGGCCGACTTCCGCAAGGCGCACACGCACTTGGCCGCCGACCGCGACCTCACCGCGCCCGAGACCCTGCTCGGCGAGGCGCGCGAGATCCTGCGGCAGAAGTTCCTGTCCGCCGATATCGGCGTCACCGGCGCCAATTTCCTCATCGCCGAGACTGGCGCGTCGATCATCGTCACCAACGAGGGCAACGGCGACCTGACCCAGATCCTGCCCAAGGTCCACGTCGTCATCGCCAGCCTGGAGAAGATCACCCCGACGCTCGAAGACGCCGCGCAGCTGCTGCGCGTGCTCGCCCGCTCGGCGACCGGCCAGGACATGTCGGTCTACACGACGTTCTCGACCGGCCCGCGCCGGCCGGAGGACCCCGACGGGCCGGAAGAATATCACGTCATCCTGCTCGACAACGGCCGCTCGTCGATGCTGTCGGGCGAGTTCAAGGAGATGCTGCGCTGCATCCGCTGCGGCGCCTGCATGAACCATTGCCCGGTCTATCAGGCCGTGGGGGGCCACGCCTATGGCTGGGTCTATCCCGGCCCGATGGGCGCGGTGCTGACGCCCTCGCTGATCGGCGTCGGCGAGGGCGGCCATCTGCCCAACGCCTCGACCTTCTGCGGCCGCTGCGAATCGGTCTGCCCGGTGCGCATCCCGCTGCCCAAACTGATGCGCCACTGGCGCGAGCGCGAGTTCGAGCGCCATCTGCAACCCGCCGCGCAGCGCTACGGCCTCGGCGTCTGGGCGTTTTTCGCCACCCGCCCGTGGCTCTATCGGCTGGCCACCGACCTCGCCATGCGGGCGCTTAGCTTCGCCGGGCGCGGCCGCGGCCGCTTCGCCGCGCTGCCGCTGGCCGGCGGCTGGACCCGCTACCGCGATCTCGCGGCGCCGCAGGGGGCGACGTTCCAGGCGCGCTGGCGGGCGAAGTCAGGGGCGGTGCGATGAGCGCGCGCGACGAGATCTTCGCCTCGATCCGCCGCTCGCTGCATGTGAACGGCGCCGAAGCCCCGCGCCGCGCCGCGGTCGCCGACCGCCTCGCCAGGACGCCGTCCGGGATCATCCCCGAGCGCGCCAAGGGCGGCCTCGCGACCTTCAAATCCGAGGCCCTGCGCTCCGCCGCGACCTTGACCGAGATCGGCTCCGCGGCGGAGATCCCGGCCGAGATCGCCCGTTTCCTGCGCGAGCACAATCTCCCGGCGACACTGAAGATCGGCGCCGATCCCCGGCTCGACGGCCTGCCCTGGGCCGAGACTGCGCTGGAAGTGAGCCGCGGCGCCTCCGACGGCCACGATCTCAACGCCGCCAGCGCCGCTTTCGCCGGGATCGCCGAGACCGGCACGCTGGCGCTGGTCTCCGGCCGCGACAACCCGACCACGCTCAATTTCCTGCCCGACAACCACATCATCGTCGTCTTCGCGCAGGACGTCGTCGGGAATATGGAGAGCGCGTTCGCCAAGCTCAGGGCGCGCTACGGCCCAGGTCAGGCGCCGCGCACGCTCAATCTGGTCACCGGCCCATCGCGCTCCGGCGACATCGAGCAGACGCTGCTGTTCGGCGCCCACGGGCCGAGGAAGCTGCACATCGTGCTGGTGAGCGGGACTTAACCGAGTCCCGGCACATTCACCCCAAGAATCTGCAATAGCAGCAGTACGTTGAGCGCGGCGATGGCGACCGTCCCGGCGACCGCCGCCGTTTGCATGACGACGCCGTTGGCGAACCGCCCCATCAGGTCCCGCCGCCGCGTGAACATCACCAGCGCGATCATCGGAACCGGCAGCGTCAAGCTCAACACGACTTGCGAAAGCACCAGCGCGCGCGTCGCGTCGACCCCCATCGCCACCACGACGAACGCCGGCGCGATGGTGATCAGCCGCCGCGCCCAGATCGGGATCGTGCGGCGGGTGAACCCCTGCATGATGATCTGCCCCGCCAGCGTGCCGACCACCGAGCTGGAAACGCCGGAAGCCAGCAGCGAGACCAGGAACAGCGACGCCGCCGCCGCCCCCAGCAGCGGCGTCAGCGAGTGATAGGCGGTCTCGATCTCCGCGACCTCAGGGTGGCCGGCGTGGAACGCCGACGCCGCCATCGCCACCATCGCCATATTGACCAGCCCCGCCGCCGCCAGCGCCACCAGCACCTCGCGGTTGGAATAGCTCAAGATCATCGCCCGCTCGCGGTCGTCGCGCGGCCGCGGGCGGTACTGGGTCAGCGCGGAATGCAGATACAGCGCGTGCGGCATCACCGTCGCGCCGATGATTCCGACTGCGATGGTCAGCGCCTGCGCGTCCGGCAGTTTTGGCACGACCGAGCCGAACGCCGCCGCGCGCCAATCCACCGGCGCGATGAACATCTCGGCGAGGTAGCAGACGCCGATGACGGCGACGAGCCCGCCGATCGCCAGCTCCAGCGGCCGGAAGCCGCGCTGCTGCACGGTCAGGATTCCCAGCGTCGCCAGCGCGACCACGATCATGCCGATCCACAGCGACGCATGAAACAGCAGCGAGAAGCCGATGGCGCCGCCGACGAATTCGGCGAGATCGGTCGCCATCGCCGCCAGTTCGCTCAAAATCCACATCGCCAGCACGACGCCGGCGGGAAACTGATCGCGGCAATGCTCGGCCAGATTGCGCCCGGTGACGATGCCAAGCTTGGCGGAGAGCGCCTGGAACAGCATGGCGACGACATTGGCGAGCAGCACGACCCACAGCAGCGCATAGCCGTAAGCCGCGCCGGCCTGGATGTTGGTGGCGAAATTGCCGGGGTCCATATAGGCGATAGACGCCACGACCGCGGGACCGGCGAACAGCAGCACGGTTGCGGCGCGGCCAAGCTTTTTGCCGCTCAGCGCGTCGCCGATGGCGAGCGCAGCGCGGTCGGAAACCGCAGTCCTCAATACGTCCGCCATGGTCTCGCCGGTCTAGCCTAAGCTGAATATTGTAGCCTTGGGTACACTTGTCAACGCGGAGAAGCGGCAAGCGTTCCCGCGCGCGATCACGATACGCGTGAGGGACGGGAGCGGTTTTGCGGCGGGAGAGGGTGAACGCGCGCTACGATTTCACGAGACTGCGCGGCGATTGGAGTTGCGGCGCGTCGTCTCCGCGAAAGCGAAGGACCCAGGGCCACGACGACGTGCGCGGCTCCGGATTTCCGCTTCCGCGCGAAAGACAAGGTTGGCGAAATTCACGAGCAAATTGCATCGAAGCTCCAAGCAACCGGCCGCCAAGCAAAGCTGCGTCATTGCGAGCGAAGCGAAGCAATCCGCGGCGCAGCCGACCCTCTCGCTCCGCGATCTCTTCGGTCTCGGACAGACGGACTGCTTCGCACCGCTCGAGATGACTGCAGTCGTGTCTGCTTTATGCCAATTATTACTTCATAATTACCAAAAAAGTGGCAATTATACTTGTAAAACTACACATATACTTTTACTATCTAACTTGCCGACGACTCACATCCCCGGCCCTTCGCCCCCCATTGCGTCCGCAGCCCCCGAAGGGACACAAAACGGCGCCTAACCTCCTGAAACCCCTCAGTCGCGTCCTGTCCCGGCCGCCGCCCCGCCCTCGCGCTGCGCCAGCAGCCGGGCGACATGCGCGCGCAGCTCCGGCACGCCCTCGCCGGTTTGCGCCGAGGTGAAGAACACGCTCGGGTAGGCGGCGGGATGCTTGGCCAGCGCCGCAGTCGTCGCCTCCAGCCGGGCGGCTTGCTCGGACAGCTTGACCTCGTCGCGTTTGGTCAGCACCACGGCGTAGGACACCGCCGTCTTGTCCAGCGAGGCGAAGGTCTCTTCGTCCGACGGCTTGACCCCGTGCCTGCCGTCGACCAGCACGAAAGCCCGCATCAGCGTCGTGCGGCCGCGCAGGTAGTCGCGCACCAGCTTGATCCAGCCCGCCGACATCTCCTTGCCGACGGAGGCGTAGCCGTAGCCCGGCATGTCCACCAGCGTCAGCCGCTTGGCGACGTCGAAGAAGATCAGCTCGCGCGTGCGCCCCGGGGTGTTCGAGGCGCGAGCCAGACTGTTGCGCCCGGTCAGCGCGTTGATCAGCGAGGACTTGCCGACGTTTGAGCGCCCGGCGAAGGCGACCTCCGGCGCGCCGACCGGCGGCAACCCCTCGACCTTGGCGGCGGCGAAGAAGAAGTCGACCTCGCCGGCGAACAGCTTGCGCCCGGCTTCGAGGAACCCGGCGTCGGGGTCGTCGCTCACATCAGGCCCGTGGCGCGCGCGTGGTAGATGAGCGCGATGGTCTTGGCGTCGCGGATCTTGCCCTCGGCGATGAACCGCAGCGCCTCCTCGAACTCGATCTCGACCACCTCGATATGCTCGTCTTCGTCGACGCCGCCGCCGGGGCCCTTGCGGTCCTCGGGCGCATAGCGCGCGGTGAAGCAGGAGATGCGCTCGGTCATGCCGCCGGGGCTCATGAAGGCGTCGAAGGCGTGGGCGAGTTCGCGCGCCTCCACGCCGGTCTCCTCCTTGACCTCGCGCCACGCGCCCTCCGACGGCGCGTCGCCGTCGAGCATCCCGGCGCAGGCCTCCAGCATCTCCGTCGTCCCGTCGGCGAGATAAGGCGCCATGCGGAACTGCTTGACCAGCATCACCAGCCGCCGGTCGGGATCGTACAGCAGCACCGCGGCGGCGAAGCCGTGACGGTAGACTTCGTGGGTCACCTGAAAGGTTTCCCCCTTGGGATCACGCACCTCGGCGCGCGTGCTGGTGATCGCGAAGCGACCCCGATACAATTCGCGATCTTCGAGAATCTTGACCGTAAAGCTCATGGCAGGTTCCTCAACGGCCGATGCGCATGGGTTCGCCCGGCGCCGCGGCGTTGTCGGGGAAGAACTGCCGCGACGGCGTACGCGGCCCACCATCCTGCGGCGCCTCGCCCAGCGCGGCGGTCGGCTTGGGCTTCGGCTTTTTGCTCTTCTTCGGCGTCGGCGTGGCCCCCGGCGCCGCGGGCTTGGCGTCGGGCGAGTCGGCGTCGTCGTCGGGCGCCGAAGCCGTCTCCGGCGCCTCCTTGATCAGCGGCCCGTCGCCTTTGCACTCGGTCAGCCAGATGTCGTAGACCGGGTGCTCGATGCCGTGCAGTCCCGGGCTGTCGGCGAACATCCAGCCGGTGAAGATGCGGCGCAGCGTCTTGTCGGTCTCGACCTCGTCGACCTCGGCGAAAGCGTCGGTGCGCGGCGCCTCCGTCGGCGGCCGGGCGTAGCAGACCCGCGGCGTGATCTGCAGCGAGCCGAACTGCACCGTCTCGTCGATGGCGACCTCGAACGAGATGATGCGGCCGGTGATCTTGTCGAGGCCGGCGAACACGGCGGTCGGCCGCTTGATCTTGTCGGCTGCGGCCGGCGCGGCGACAAGCGCGCCGAGCACCGCGCCGCCGACCAGGACGGCGAACTTTCGCGTAAGTGTCATGGTTTCGATTTTCGCCCCCTCCGGCCGCCGCGCCCGGCCTTGGCGCGCCAGACCGGCGAAAACATGGCGACACGGCTCAGGCGCTCGGATTCCAAGGCTGATAGTCGCTGTCCGACGCCTGCCGGCGGCCGCGCCCGAGGATGGAGCCCTTCGGCCGATAGGCTTTCGGCGTGCCGGTGAGGTTGCCGATGTGCGGCATCTCCCACTCGCGGGCCACATAGGCCTCGTCGGTCGGCGGCGTGTCGACGGTGCGATGCAGCCAGCCGTTCCAGCCCGGCGGGGTCATCGAAGCTTCCGAAACGCCGTTGTAGATGACCCAGCGCCGCTCGAAGCCGAGGCCGGGATCGATGGCGCCGCCCTTGGTGCGGTAATAGGCGTTGCCGAACTCGTCGTGGCCGACCAGCTCGCCGTGCTTGTGGGTGTGATGCATCGTATTGAGATTGGCGCCGTTCCACCAGGTGAAGAACCGCAGCCAGAACTGTTTCGTCGACATCGCAAGCCTTCACGGGAGGGGCGCGCGCGCGCCTTATGGCGACCGGGCGGCGGAAAGTCCAGCCCCGGCCGCGTTCTCGCGCGGCGGCGGCGAGGACGCGGCGCTTACGCTCCCGCCCGCCGCAACGCCTCGTCCAGCGCCGCGACGAGATCGACGCCGGCGTAGACGAACCCGTCCACCCCCGCCGCCCGCCACGCCGCCTCGCGCTCGCCCGGCCGTCCGGCGAGATAGACCGCGCCCGCCCCGGCGCCTTTAAGCGCGGCGGCGAAGGCTTCCGCGTGCTGCGCATAGGCCTCGTCGGTCCCGCACAGACACGCGAGCCCGGCCCCGCTGTCGCGGAACGCTTGCGCCAGCGCGCCCGCATCCTCAGCCCCGGCGCCCGCCACGGTCGCCACGCCCCCCGCCTCGAAAACCTCGCGCGCGAAGCCGAGGCGACGAGTGTGCGCGGCCAGCGGCCCGATGGCGGCGAGAAACAGCCGCGGCGCCTTCGCCCTGGCCCGCTCACGCAAGTCCTCGAACGGCTGCGAGAGGCGAATGGGGCGGAAAGCGCCGGCCGGGAAAGGCGCCGCGGCGTCGGGCAGCACGGCGATGGCGTCGGCGTCGAGATGCGGATGCGCGCTGACCCCCGTCAGCGGGGCCTTGGCCCGCGCGACGTCACGCTGCAGGGCGGCGGCGGAAGAAGCGAGCGCCTGCTGCACGACGCCCCGCTCCAGCGCCTGCGCCAACCCGCCCGCCCCCTCGAACGATTGGAACAGCGCCCAGGCCTTGTCGCAAAGCCCCGCTGTCAGCGTCTCGAAGCCGCCCGCGCCCGCGGCCGGGTCGGCGACGAAGCCGAGCCGCGCCTCGCGCAGCTCGACGAGCTGCGTATTGCGCGCCAGCCGGCGCGCGAAGGCGTCGGGCAGGCCGAGCGCCTGGCTGAACGGCAGCAGCACGACGCTGTCCGCCCCGCCGAGTCCGGCGGCGAAAGCGGCGAGCGCGGCGCGCATCACGTTCACGAACGGCTCGGCGGCCGTCATCATGCGCCAGGCGCTCGACGCGGCCAGGCGGATCGGCGCCGGCTCAAGCCCGCAGGCCTGCTCGACGCGGCCCCACAGCAGCCGCATCGCCCGGAATTTCGCCAGCGTCGCGAACTGATCCGCATCGGCGGCGAGGCGGAACTCGATCTGCGCCGGGGCCTCCAACGTCCTCAGGTAGGCGACGCCGGCAGAGAGCGCGAAGGCGAGCTCCTGCGCCGGCGTCCCCCCGGCGTCGTGGACGATGCGCGCGTCGGCGGCGGCGAACGGCCCTCCAAAACCGCGCGCGGCGAGCGTCGCAACCTGCGCCTTCAGCGCGCCCGCTCCCTGCGCGCCGCGCGCGCGGGCGCCGAGCGGATCGAGCCCGAAGGCGACGTCGACGACGCAGGGTTCGGCGCCGGAGCGCTCGACCAGCGCCGCAAAACTCTCGGCCTGCGCGGCGTCGCCGAGTTCGAGGCGGAACGCGTGGCCGCGATCGAACGCCACGCCCGCAAACGCGCGATGCAGGCTCGCCGAATCGGCGCGCGCGAGCCCGAAGCCGTAAGCCGCGCCGCTGCCGGCGAAAACGATGTTGAGGCCCTCAGCGCCGGCGCCGAGATCCTCACGCGCCTGCGCGTTGAAATCGTCGGCGCTCGGGTGATCGAGCCGCGCAATCGCCTTCCAGGGTCCGGGAGCGCCGCGCAGCGCGCGCGGACCCGTCACGCCCGCGTGCAACGGCCCCAGGCCCAGGCCGTCGGCGGTGACGGAGGCGAGCTTCTCCAGCCCCGCGCCCTTGAGCGCGGCCGTCGCGGCCTTGCGCCAATCCGCTTCGGTGCGGGCGGGAAAAGCGATCTCCATCACAATTGCGCCTTAGATGAACTGCGACAGGCCGGGAATCGCGGCCGAGATCTCGCCGACGAGTTCGTCGCCGCCCTTCTCGCGCGCGTAGGCGAAAACTTTTTGGCCGATCGATTGGACCTGCGTCATGTCGAGGCCGAGGGTCATGAGATCGTTGCCGAGCGCCATCAAGCCGCCGCCGCCCATTGCGCCGGCGCCGGTGCCCATCAGGCCGCGCAGCGTGCCGCCGAGGCCCTCGCCGCCGGTCGCGGCGGTCGCCACGATGGCCCGGAACGCCGGCGCCTTTTCGAACAGGTTGTCGATCGCGTCCTCCGGGCCCTCGCGCTTGAGGAAATCGAGGATCAGCGCGACCGCCTTGCGCGCGATGTCGGGCGCCACGCCGGCGCCTCCGGCGACATCAGCGATCAGGTTTTCCATGGTACGCTCCTCGAGCCAGCGCCGCCGCTCCTTGGCGGCTGCCGGCATTTCACCGCTGCCCCGATTAAAATCAAGGCGCTTCGCATGATAGGCGCGTCGCTGCGGAAACGAAGCGCGACAAAAGGATGAGATCGGCCGCTTACGCCGCGTCGCAGGATGGATTTTCGTCATGTCCTGGTCACATTTCTAATGCGGCAACAATTTTATATTTTCAGAAAACACGTTGGGAATTTGTGGGAAATATGGCGAAAATCTGGATACACGAGACGAGCCGGGCGCAAGAAATGAATTTTTGATTTAGATTAAAGTACTTTGTTCGTGTATTTTTGCATAGCTGGGCACGAATATTCCCACTTCTCCGAGCCCCCCGGCGCGCCTATGTTGCGTCGCAGCAGGGAGGCCAGTCTCCGGCCCCGCCCGCAAATTCCAAGAAGGAGGGTCGTCATGACTCCGTTCAGAACCATCGCCGAAAAGCTCACCGCTTGGCGTCGTTACCGTGAAGCCGTCCGGGAGCTGTCGCAGCTCACCGATCGCGAGCTCGAGGACATCGGCGTGCGCCGCGGCGACATCCCTTTCATCGCGGCCGGGGCCTCCCGCAAGGCCGCGTAACGTCGCAGGAATTGCGCCGCCTCCTCCCACCGGCGCTTCCGACGCCCGTCGCGGTTCCCGCGGCGGGCGTTTTTTTTTGCGCCCAGCCCCGGCCGGAACCGCGCCTCGACGCCGGACGTTGCGCTTAATCGTTTCGGGAGGATCAGCCGATGGTCGAACGCCGCCGGGGACCGGAGTTGCAGCCGCACGAGCGGCGCGAGGTCGATGAAAAACAGGACGCCCGCCGCACGCAGCAGCCCTACGCCACAGAACTCGACAATCGCGAGCTCGAACATGCGCAGAAGGAAAAGCGGCCGGTCGCCTCACCCCCGAGGAAAGCCTAAACCTTCGACCATGTTTAGAGCGGCGAAAAAGCCCCGCTGCGGTTTAGCTTGACGGGCGCCGCCGGCTTTGTTTGAAGCTGGCGGATGACACCCATCCATGTGATCGGCGGCGGACTGGCCGGGTGCGAGGCCGCCTTCGCCGCCGCCAAGGCCGGCGTTCCCGTCGTGCTGCACGAGATGCGCCCGTCGCAAGGCACCGCCGCCCACCGCACCGCGCGTCTTGCCGAACTCGTGTGCTCGAATTCGTTCCGCTCCGACGACGCCGACAACAACGCCGTCGGCGTGCTGCATCGCGAGATGCGCCGCCTCGGCTCGCTGGTGATGCGCGCGGCCGACGCGCATCAGGTCCCTGCCGGCGGCGCGCTGGCCGTCGACCGCGACGGCTTCGCTGCGGCTGTCGAGGCGGCCATCGTCGCCGAGCCGCTGATCACGCTCGAGCGCGGCGAGATCACGGGCCTGCCGCCGGAGGACTGGGGGCCGACCGTCATCGCCACCGGACCGCTCACCTCGCCTGCGCTGGCTGAGGCGATCCTGGCTGCGACAGGCGAGCAGGCGCTCGCCTTCTTCGACGCCATCGCGCCGGTCGTGCATTACGACAGCATCGATTTCGACGTGGCGTGGCGCCAATCGCGCTACGACAAGGCCGGCCCCGGCGGCGACGCTGAGGCCTATGTCAACTGTCCCCTGAACCGCGAACAGTATGACGCCTTCATCGACGCGCTGCTGGCGGGCGACAAGACCGAGTTCCGTGAGTTCGAGGGCACGCCCTATTTCGACGGCTGCCTGCCCATCGAAGTGATGGCCGAGCGCGGCCGCGAAACACTGCGCCACGGCCCGATGAAGCCGGTCGGCCTCACCAACGCCCACCAGCCCGGCGTGAAACCGTGCGCCGTGGTGCAGCTTCGCCAGGACAACGCGCTCGGCACGCTGTTCAACATGGTCGGCTTCCAGACCAAGCTGAAGCACGGCGAACAGGCGCGCGTGTTCCGGCTGATCCCCGGCCTGCAGAATGCGGAGTTCGCGCGGCTCGGCGGCCTACACCGCAACACCTTCCTCAACTCGCCGCAGCTGCTCGACGAGAGGCTGCGGCTAAAGGCGCGGCCGCAGTTTCGTTTCGCCGGTCAGATCACCGGCTGCGAAGGCTATGTCGAAAGCGCCGCCATCGGCCTGCTGGTCGGGCGGCTCACCGCGGCGGAGGCTTTGGGGCTCCCGCTCGATCCGCCGCCGCCGACTACCGCGCTGGGCGCGCTGGTCAACCACATCACCGGCGGACATATCGAGGCGATCGAATCGCCGACGCGCTCGTTCCAGCCGATGAACGTCAATTTCGGCCTGTTCCCGCCGATCCCGCCGCCGGAGTTCGACGGCGCCCGGCGGCTGCGCGGCCCCGAGCGGGGCGCCGCCCGCAAGCGCGCCCTGTCGGCGCGCGCGCGCGAGGATATGGAGCTTTGGGCGGCCTCGACGAACGCCTGAGGCCGCGCTTTCTGCCGGCGGCGCGCCCGGTCACCAGGCTATTCGGCCCATCAGCAGCAGCACGATGACAATCACCAGGAGAAGGCCCGCGCCGCCGCTGGGATAATAGCCCCAGCCGGAGCTGTAGGGCCACGTCGGCAAGGCGCCGAGCAAGATCAGGATCAACACCACGAGCAGAATCGTCCCAAGCATTTCGCTCCTCCTCACTCCGCTGCGCGCGCAACCCGCGAGCCCCGGCGCCTTTGAACGCCGGGAGTCGGGAGATCGTTCCGCCGCCGGAACCCCGTGCATTCACATGGGTTCTCCTGGCAAGGAAACTTCAAGGAGACGAGACCATGGCCGACGTACAGGCAGTGACCAACCCGCTCATCGAGGCCAGCAAGGTGCAGGGCGCCGCGGTCTACAACCCGCATGGCGAGCGGATCGGAACCATCGACGATGTCATGATCGAGAAGCGCTCCGGCCAGGCGGCGTATGCGATCATGTCGTTCGGCGGCTTCCTCGGGCTCGGCGGCGACTACCGCCCGATCCCGTGGTCGAAGCTGAAATATGATTCACAGATCGGCGGCTATGTCGTCGACATCGAGCTGCGCGTGCTGGAAGGCGCGCCCGCGTTCGCCTCCGGCGCGGCGCCGCGCTGGGGCGATCAGGCCTATGAGGAGAACCTGCACACCTACTACGGCGCGCGGCCGTATTGGGGCGAAGCCTGGATGTGAGCGTCAGCCGCCGCTGTAATGGTAATGATGATGTTGCGGACGCCAATGACGCCGCACCGCCGGCCGCGGCGGCGTCATGCCGACGTATACGGTGATCGGCTGCGAATAGACCGGGGGGTTGTGCGGCACGTGATTGGCGTCTCCCAGTAGCAGTTGCAGCGTATGCTTGCCCGGCGTCAACGTCACGCTCGCCTCCGTCTGCCCGGCGCCGAAGTGCAGATGGTTCTCGTCGTTGGGAATTGGCGTATCGAACGGCGGCAGCGGCGCGTCGATGATGAGGTGATGGTGTCCCGAATTCGGCTTGTCGAAGCCGGCCGGCGCCACGCCCATACCAGTCAGCCCGAAGCGGACGGTAAAGGTCGTCGGCACATAGGCGCCATTGGCGGGCGTCTCGATGTAGACCTTGGCGTTCGCGGGCGAGGGATGCCGCCCCGCGCTCGCCGCGGGCGCTGGAGCGGCGGCGGGCGCAGGCGCCTGTTCGGCGACGGTCACATGAATGACCGGCGACATCACCGGCGGATTGTGCGGCACGTGATTGGCGTCGCCCATCACCAGTTGCAGCGTATGCTTGCCAGGGGCGAGGCTGACGGTCGCCTGCGTCTGTCCGGCGCCGTAGTGCAGATGGTTCTCGTCGTTGGGAATCGGCGCGTCCGTCGCCTCCAGAGCGGTGTCGATCAGCAAATGAAAGTGGCCGGTGTTCGGCTTGGCGACGCCGGCGGGCGCTACGCCCATGCCCTCCAGGCCGAAATGGATCGTCGTCGTCGGTCCGATCGTGTCGCCGTCCTTGATATCGACGAAATAGGCCTTGGCGCCGGGAGGCGAAGCCGTCGGCGCCGGCTTGTCGGCGCTCTGCGCCAGTACGGGAAACGCAAGCGCAAGTGCGCCGAGCCACGCGAGCAACGCCAGGATCGCAGGACGCATAAATCTCTCCCGCCGACGGTCCGCCGCTCCAAAGAACTGGCGCAACGCTCTTGATGGCCTCTTTGTCTGACGATAGCATGAGCACGAGGCTTGTAAAGCTGGCTGCGGCGGGTCATCAAACAAACGGCGCGCGGCCGGGGCCGCGCGAATGTGGGGATGCATGACATCGGCGGCGGTTCGGCGGGCGATATTTGCAGGCGCGCTCATGGCGGTCGCGCCGCTAGGCGGCGCCGCGGCCGAGCGGCTGCCCGGCGAGACCTTCCGCGATTGCGAGACCTGCCCGGAGATGGTCGTCGCGCCTGCCGGAGATTTCGTCATGGGCTCGACGTTGAAGCCCGCCGAGTCGCCGCCGCATTCAGTTAAGCTGCGCAAGGCGTTCGCCATCGGCCGCAAGGAAGTCAGCTTCGCCGAGTGGGATCAGTGCGTCGCCGCGGGCGGTTGCAATTATTCGCCGCCGGATCAGGGCTGGGGGCGCGGCGACCGCCCGGCGATCAATCTCAGCTGGACCGACGCCGAACAGTTTGTCGCTTGGCTGGCCAAACAGACCGGGGGGAAATATCGGCTTCCTACCGAGGCGGAGTGGGAATACGCCGCCCGCGGCGGCGCCGCCACGACGTTCTGGTGGGGCAAGGAGGCGGGCTCCGGCCACGCCAAATGCGCCGACTGCGGCGACAAGAGCCCGCGCACGGTTCCCACCGGCTCGTTTCGCCCCAATGCGTTCGGCCTCTACGACACCTCCGGCAACGCCGCCGAATGGGTCGAGGATTGCTGGAACCCCTCCTATCGAGGCGCGCCCGCCGACGGGGCGGCGTGGACCACCGGCGACTGCAGTTTGCGCGTTCTGCGCGGCGGCTCGTTTCTCGATCACGCGGCGGGCGTCGCTTCCGCGGCGCGTTTCCGCTATGACTACGACGTGCGCTATTACGCCAACGGCTTCCGCGTCGCGCGCGATCTCGATTGAGTGCGCAAAAGGGGCGCCGGTCGGCGGACCGTAATTGAGAAATAAGGAATAATGCATTATCTCTGGCGTGAGCCCAGGGGGCGGGCGGCGTCTGTCTCGAGCCGAACCATGAGCAAGTTGCGCCTTCGCGTTCTGAGCTTGGTGTTAGGGTTAACGCTCATCGCGCTCAGCGCCGACGAGGCCGCGGCGTTGCGCCGGGTGGCGCTCGTAATCGGCAACGCCAAATACGTGCATGCGGGCGCGCTCGCCAACACGGTCAACGACGCGCGCGCCATCGCCGCCGTGCTGAAGCGCGCGGGCTTCGACGTCGTCGACGAGCGCATCGACATGGGCGTGGTGGCGATGAAGCGCGCGGTGCGCGATTTCACCCAGATCGCGTCGGGCGCCGATATCGCGGTGATTTACTATTCCGGCCACGGCATCGAGGCGGCCGGCGTCAACTATCTCATCCCCGTCGACGCCAAGCTCGCCGACGCCTACGACGTCGAGGACGAGACGCTGCCGCTCGACCGGCTGATGCTGGCGACCTCCGGCGTCAAGTCGCTGAGCCTGATCATTCTCGACGCCTGCCGCGAGAACCCGTTCCTGCGCAACGGCGTCAGTCCCGTCACCCGCGCCGTCGCCGGCCACACGCTGGTCGAACAGCCGACCGCCGCCAATACGCTGATCGCCTACGCCGCCAAGGCGGGCTCGCTGTCCTATGACGGCGCCGGGCCGAACAGCCCGTTCACGACGGCGCTGGTCCGCCATATCGCCGAACCCGGCCTCGACATCCGCCTGGCGCTCGGCAAGGTGCGCGACGACGTGCTGGAGGCGACCGGCCGCCGGCAGGAGCCTTATGTCTACGGCTCGCTCGGCGGCGCCCCGGTGTCGCTGGTCCCCGCCGAGCCCGCCGCCGTCGCCGCGGATCCGCTCGCCGCCACCGCCGCCGACTACGCCGACGCCGAGCGGGCGGGCACGCCGGAAGCATGGCGCGCCTTCATCGCCGTGCACCACGAGGGCGGCTTCTACGTCGAACTCGCGCGCGCGCAGCTCAAGCGCGTCGCCAAATTGCAGCCCACGCCGACCCCGGTCGCCGTCGCGCCCGCCGCGCCGGACAAAGTCGAGACGCCGCAGCCGACGCCGACCCGCGTGGCCGCGCTGCCCTCCCCCCGTGCGGAGCCCGCCCCGCCGCCCTCGGCCGTCGACGACCCCTGCGCGGTGGAAACCGCGCGGCTCGCGGTTCTGCGCGCCGCCGCCGCTCCCGCCGCGGTCGCTGCTTTCGCGAAGGAGATGTCCTGCGCCGCGCTGCGCCCGCAGGTCAACCGGCTGATGGAGAGCCTCGGCCTCGACGTGAGCCCGACCCCGGCGCCGACAATGACCCACCTCGCCGCGCGCAATCCCGAGCCGGGCGGCTGCGAGGGCGAAACGCGCGAAATCGAGCGCCTGCGCGCTGCGCCCGATCCGGCGCAGGCCAGAGCGCTTTACGACCGACTCGTCTGCGCGGCGCTGCGGCCGCAGGTGCAACGTCTGATGGAGAGCCTCGGCGAGGCGCCGCCCGCCGACGCCGCGCAGCGCGCGCCGCGGCTGTCCGCGGCGGCGACCGACGACGCCGCAATTTGCGCGCAGGAAGGCGGCGAACTCACCCGCCTGCGCGCCAATCCGAGCCGCGACGCCGCCCTGGCGTTCGCCGAGGATCTGCGCTGCCGGGCGCTCAAGCCGCAGGCGGAGCGGCTTCTGGAAAGCCTGAGCGACTGACCGGCGCGATCACCCGCACGTCCTCTCCGGCCGCGAAACGCACCCCGGCCTCTACGCAGGCCCGGATCCAGGGCAGGATCATCGGCGACGGCGCCCGGGTCGCCGCAATGATGACGGCCGCATTGACCGATTGCGCGCAGGCGTCCGGCAGCGGCGGCGCCGGCGGCTGGTCGGGCGCGGCGAGGCTGCCGCCGGAATGGCCGACGGCGCGGACAAGCCAGGTCGTCGCCACGTTGAGGTCGTGGGTCTCGGCATAGGCCAAGGCCTCGCGCCGAAACACGTCGTCGGGCTCGCGCACCCATCGGGAGGCGAGCCGCAGGCCCTCGTCCTGCGCCGCGCCGCCGAGAATGGCGCTCACGCACTGGCACGCCCACCACACCGCCTCGCGGCGCGGCAGCAGATGCGAGAGATACGCGGTCGCGGCCGAGGGCGGCGACACGCCGTTCAGTTCGCGCGCGTAGGCCAGCGGCTCGGCCTCGGCCGTGGGCGGCGGCGCGAAGCGAACCAGCGTGGGGAACGCCTCGAACACGTCGTTGGCGTCGTTGAAGCGAATGCGCGAGGCCATCGGTTCCTCCTCAGATCGGTACGCCGCCGACGATGGCGCCGCCGGCCACCAGCGCAGGGGTCTGCAGGTTCGTCGCCGCCTGCACGCCCGCCGGCGCCATCATCGAGATCGTCGCCAGCGCCGTTTCGCTAATCGTCGGAGACATCAACGAAGTCGATGCGGGCGTCCAGGAATGCTGCGTCAGCCCCATCATCACCGTATTCTGTATGCCAGAGGCGTTCAGCACGGTTTGCGAGAACGGAATCGGTCCAGCGAAGAACGTAAGCGTTATATCCGTCTGCGTCATGGCGATCTGCGTCATCGGCATCCCTGGCGGGCCGACGTTGATCGTCGCGGTCTTGAACGCGTTCAACGTCCAGTTGCCGCCGCCCTTCTGCATGTCGTTGGCCATGTCCATGCCGACGTTGATCGTCTCGTCCTTGCCGACGTTCTCGGTCTGGCTCATCAGGATGTCGCGCTGCTCGTTGTTGAGCGCCTTGAACATCAGGTCGCGCTGCGAGCGCAGCTTGATGCGCTCCTTGTTGACGGTGTCGTCGAACATCAGCATGTGATAGCCGTCGCTGTTCTTGCTCGACTTGGTCAGAATGCCGGACTGGGTCTTCTTCGAGGGCAGCGGCATCGGCACCGTGTTCTCGCCGTTGTAGACGGAACCGACGACGATCGGTTGATCCGGGTCGCCGTCCTCGTAGGCGATCAGCACCTCGTCGCCGATGCGCGGGCACCACCACGCGCCGCGTGTCTTGCCGGCCCAGAACTGCGCGACGCGCACGCGCCGCGACAGATCCTTCTTGCGGTCCCAGTAGAACTTGACGAGCACGCGCCCGTCCTTGTCGACGTCGATCTCCTCGCTCTCGTTGCCCTTGTCGGCCGACACCAGCGCCGACTGCCAGCCGATCACGACCGAGCGCCGCGTCGTCAACAACGAGCGGAACTGCCGGCTCGACTCCATCATCTCATAGGTGCCGGCGTAGGCCACCGGCGCTCCGGCGCCGCCGGAGATGTAGGTCTGATCGACATAGGAATGCGTGCAGCGCAGCACCACCCATTCTTTGTTGTCCGCCGCCGGCGCGACCTCCTCCGTCGTCAGCTTATACCCCGGAAGCAGCGACGGCGCGGCGCCGAGGGCGATGCGGTGATCGTCGAGCGCCTGCACCGCCTCGACGCGCACCTTCGACCATTTCTCGCCGTCGCCGGTGTTGTCGTAGCCGCCGGGATAATCGTAGGTCTCCAGATCCGAATGCGTGTAATTGCCGTGCTTGTCGGCCTTGGATAGCAGATCCTGCTTCGGCTTTTCGTACCAGTAGTCGTTGAGCGCATCCTTGCCGGTCTGCAACGACCGCGCAACTGACCAGGAATCGAACTGCTGCCGGTCGCGCCGGCTCTCGACCGTCACCGGCAACAGCGGCACCGGCTGCAGCCCGGGAACCTTGTCGTGGCAGCTCGGAGCGTCGCAGAGCACCATCGTGTGCTTGGACTCGGTGTGCTCGAAATAATAGTAGATGCCGTATTTCTCCATCAGCCGGCAGACGAAGTTGAGGTCGGTCTCGCGATATTGTACGGTGTATTCCAGCTCGGGATACTCCCCCTTGAGATTCTCGCGGAAGTCGTTGAAGCCGCGGTCGCTGAACACCTGGGTGATGATCTTGTTCGGCTTCATGTTGGAGAAGATGCGGCAGTCCGAGGTGCGCGACAACAGATGCAGCCACGGCCGGAGCACGAGCTGATAGCCGAACATTTGGTAGAAGCCGCCGGTGTAGTTGGCCTCGGTGACGACGCCGTTGAAATGGCGCTCCTGCCCGTCGACGGCCTTGATGCGGACATCGGCGTTCTTGCCGATCATCTGGTCGAGGTCGAGGCCCTCCTGCGTCGACAGCGCGCCGATGCGGAACTCGAACAGGCTGCCCATCGCCTCGGTCGCCTCGAAGCGATTGAGCGCGAGCTGCCCGCCCGGCGCGGTGAGCTTGCCGATGCGTTCATCCTGGTCGAGATCAGCCATGGAAGCCTCTTTAAGTTCGAGCGCGAGCAAACGAGAGCAACGACGTGGAGAGGCAAGCCGCCGCCATCAGAACACCCTGCGTACGGCGGGAATGGCCTTCAGCACGTCGAGCTTGAGACCGAACTCCGCCGCCTGCGCCTGATGTGAGTCGGCCGACTTGGCGCCGAGCAGGAACGGATCGGCCTTGCCGTAATCGGAGATATGCACCGACAGGCCGGGAACCCAAGGCACTGGCACGTCGACGCCCTTCAGGCTCTTGAACGCGAAATGTCGCGCGTCGCTTGCGCCCAGCACCGTCCCGATCACGCCCGCCGCCAGCGGCGCGGTGAGAGTTATGACGGTGATGCGGTCGCGCCACGGCGCCTCGTCCCAGTCGCGCTTCATCAGCCGCACCTGCTGCAGGCCCAGGTCCTGCAGCTTGCTGAGATTGATCTGGACGATGGGCAGCCCCATGAACGCTTTCAGCACGTCGCCGGCCGCGCCCGCCTTGGGCGCCGACGGCTCGCCGCGCATCGCAGCGGGATCGGGAACCTTGTAGAACGGCGAGGGCGGCGGCGGCGCGAGCAGCGGCGGCGTATAGAGCGGTTGCGGCGCCGGCGCGCCGAACAGCGGCGGCGTGCGCCCTAGCCGCTTGTAGAACGCGTCGTCTCCCCAGGCTTTCATCTGCGCGAAGCTCGGCAGCAGTTTCGGCGGCTCGGTCGGCGCGTCGAGAAAGGCCTTGTCGACGACGTCGAAGCTCGGCGTCCTCATGTCGAACAGCAGCCCGCCGGTCGCGATATAGCGCTCCGTCCGCAGCACGGCGGCGAAGGGATCGTCGAGAGACAGGAATTCCGGCTCGTCGCGGCGGCGCAGCGGCGACGACCGCAACGGCCGCCATTCGAGTCGCGGCGTGTCCCAATCGAGCCTCAAGCGGAAGCGCGACGACGGCGTCTGCGGCTCCGTGCCGCGGACCGCCGGTTTGACGTCGTCGGTCTTGCCGACCTGCAGCTTGAAGTCGCCGGTCGGCGTGTCGCCGGAGCCGCTATCGTTGGGGCCGCTCATCGGATCTCTTCTACGCTCATACTGCCGGCGTGTGAGGAACTATGCTATCCCGTTATTACGGTCCGCGCGCCGGCTTAAGGGGAAACGGGGCTGAACAGGCCATGGCCGAAATTCCGCAATTCGAATTGCCGCCCATCTCGCAGGACGCGCCGTGCGGCCCTGATCTCGACATGGAAGGCGACATGGGTTTCATGAACTTCACCGCCTCGGTCGAGGGGCAACTGCCCAATTCCTATTTCGACTTCATCGCCGACCCCAACATCGATTTCCGGGCCGCGCTGGCGACCGCCGCCGAGCTGAGGAAGCGCACGCAGGACCTCCGCCTCATCCTGCTTGCCGCCAAGCTCTCGATCCTCAACCGCGACTTCTACGCCTTCGCGCAAGGCGTGGCGGAGGCGGCGTGGCTGTTGCAGAACCGCTGGGACGAGGTTCATCCGCAGGCCGAGGGCGGCGAATTCACCGCGCGCCTGCTTCAGCTCGCCACGCTCGACGACGCTCCGGTCGTCGTGCTGCCGCTGCAATATGCGACGCTGCTGCGCACCAACCGCGATACGCTCAGCTATCGCGCCGTCATGATCACGCTGGGCGAGGCCAAGTTGCGCGAGGGCGAGAATCTCGCCTCCGCCGGCGTGATCGAGCGCATGCTGACCAAGGACGTCGAGACCGAGGCGCTCGCCGGGCTTTACGCGACGCTTGCGCGCCTGCGTGAGGATCTCGACGCCATCGGCGCCGTCACCGCCGAACGGCTGGGTCAGGAGCACGCGGTCAAGTTCGGCCCGCTCGCAGCGCTGGTCGGCAAGATGCTCGACTTCGCGCACGGCGCGCTCGCGCGTCGCGATCCCAGCCTCGCGCCAACCTTGACGGGGTCCGAGACTGATGAGGCGGCGACGGACGGCGGCGAGGGCTCGCTGGCGCCGCAGAGCTTCACCAGCCTCGCCGACGTCGACGCCGCGCTCGCCTCCGCGCTCGGCTATTTCCAGACCCGGGAGCCGTCGAGCCCGGCGCTGCTGCTGATCGCGCAGGCGCGCGCGACGCTGGGCAAGAACCTCTATGAGGTGATCCGCCTGCTGGCGCCGCGGCACGCCGAGGCGGCGCGCGTTTTCGTCGGCCCGGCGAGCGCCTTCGCCATCCCGGTCTCCAGCCTGGCGGACGCCCCCGCGCTCGACTTCACGCCCGGCGAGGCCGAGCCCGCCGAGACGCGCAACCAGGCGTTTGCGATCATCGAGCAGGTCGCGGCGCATCTGCGCCTGGTTGAGCCGTCGAGCCCGGCGCCCTATCTGCTCGACCGTGCGCGCACGCTGGCGACGCGCGATTTCCTGAGCCTGCTCGGCGAGGTGTTCCCGCCCGACAATCTGGAGACGATGAAGAACGGCAACTGACAAGGCCGCCTATTTCCTGGGTTCGTTGAGGAAGGTCGTCCAGTCGGACGAGCCTCCGGCGTCGATTTCGAGAAAATTGACCGCCTGCAACCCGCGCCGCCAGCAATCGGTAATGCCGTAGATCTTGAACTTGCCGCGGTCGACGCACATCGACACCTTGCCGCTCAGCACGTCCACGGCGTCGATGTCGATGGCGTAGAGATAGATGTAGCGCCCCGGCAGCGCGCCGCGGATCGGCGTCGAGCAGGCGCCCGGCGTCATCGTCCACCAGCCCTCGGTGGCGAAATGCTCGCCGGCGTTGGCGCCGACGGCGAAGTTGATCAGCATATGCGTGTTGTTGCAAACGCGTAAGGACGCGCTCGCCGGCAAGCCGTGCGCGAGCAGGAGGGCGAGCGCGACGCCTGGAGACTTGAACAGACCGCCGCCGCCATCCCCTCTTCCCCTTGGGGAGAGGGTCAGGGGCGTCTGCGCGCCAACATCCCTCTCCGCGCAAGTGGGGCGAGGGAGCAGGGGCCGCGGCAATCCAGTGACGAGGCGCGCCACTATGCTCAACAAGCGGATCAAGTCACCTCGTACGTGAATGCGCCGTCGGCCGCCCCGACCTTGGCGAGCGCGATCGGCTCGCGCGCCAGCGTGCGCTTGAGGATCTCGCGCGACAGCGCCGGCAGGATGGTGTTGGTGATGATGTTGTCGATCACGCGGCCGCCGGAATCGGGATCGTTGCACTGGGAGACGATTAGCTCGATCGCGCTCGGATCGACCTCGAACTTCGCCTTGTGATGCTCGGCGATGCGGTCGCCGATGCGCTTCAGCTGCAGCTTGACGATGCCGGTCAGCACCTCCGCCGACAGCGGATAATAGGGAATAGTCACCACGCGCCCGAGCAGCGCCGGCGGGAACACCTCAAGCAAAGGCTTCTTCAGCTCGGCCGCGAGCGCCGCCGCGTCCGGCGGCATGGGTCGCCTTCCGGCTTCCATGATCGTGTCGGTGCCGACATTGGAAGTCAGCAGGATTAGCGTGTTGCGGAAATCGATGCGCCGCCCCTGGCCGTCCTCCATCTGCCCCTTGTCGAACACCTGGAAGAAGATCTCATGCACGTCGGCGTGCGCCTTCTCGATCTCGTCGAGCAGCACGACGCTATAGGGCCGCCGCCGCACCGCTTCGGTAAGCCGGCCGCCCTCGCCATAGCCGACATAGCCCGGCGGCGCGCCTTTCAGGGTGGCGACCGTATGCGCCTCCTGGAACTCCGACATGTTGATGGTGATGATGTTCTGCTCGCCGCCATAGAGCGCTTCCGCCAACGCCAGCGCCGTCTCGGTCTTGCCGACGCCCGAGGGGCCGCAGAGCAGGAACACGCCGATCGGCTTGCTCGGATTGTCGAGCCGCGCCCGGTTGGTCTCGATGCGGCGCGCGATCATCTGCAACCCATGGGTCTGGCCGATGATGCGCTTGTTGAGGATGTCGGCGAGGTTGAGCACCGTCTCGACCTCGTCGGCCATCATCCGCCCGACGGGAATGCCGGTCCAGTCGGAGACCACCGCCCCCACCGCCTGCTCGTCGACATGGGGATAGATCATGCGCGTATCGACCGGCAGCGAGCCCAGCGCCTCGGCCTTCTCGCGCAGCGTCGCCTTGTCGGCGACCGTGTCCGTCTCGCCCTTGGCCTCGGCGATCTTGCCGCGCAGTTCGAGGATCTCCTTGACGAGATCCTTCTCCTTGTTCCACGACTGCTCGAGCCCGGCCAGCTTCTCTTTGGCCTTGCCGAGCTTCTCCTGGATCTCGGCGATCTTGTCGGCCTGCGCGTCGCTGAGATCGGAATCCTTCACCAGCGCCTGCCGCTCGCTTTCCAGCGCGGCGATGGCGACCTCGGCGTCCTCGATCGCCGCAGGCTTGGCGGCTTGCGAGATCGCGACGCGCGCACAGGCCGTGTCGAGCAGGCTCACCGCCTTGTCTGGCAACTGCCGCGCCGGGATGTAGCGCTGCGAGAACGTCACCGCCGCAACGATGGCCTCGTCGGACACGCGCACCTTATGATGCTTCTCCATCGGCGCGACCAGGCCGCGCAGCATGATGACAGCCGTGGGCACGTCGGGCTCGCCGACGTGGATCGCCTGGAAACGCCGCGCCAGCGCCGGGTCCTTCTCGATGTACTGGCGGTATTCCGACCACGTCGTCGCCGCGATGGTGCGCAAAGTGCCGCGCGCCAACGCCGGCTTCAACAGGTTCGCCGCGTCGCCCGTGCCGGCCTGGCCGCCGGCGCCGATCAGCGTATGCGCCTCGTCGATGAACAGGATCACCGGCGTCGGCGAGGATTGCGCCTCGTCGATCACCGAGCGCAGCCTTTGCTCGAACTCGCCCTTCATCGACGCGCCGGCCTGCATCAGCCCGACGTCGAGCACGCAGACCTTTACGCCCCGCAACGGCGGCGGCACGTCGCCGGAAGCGATCCGCTGGGCAAAGCCTTCAACCACGGCCGTCTTGCCGACGCCCGCCTCGCCGGTGAGGATCGGGTTGTTCTGCCGCCGCCGCATCAGCACGTCGACGATCTGGCGGATCTCCTCGTCGCGGCCGAGGATCGGGTCCATCTCGCCGAGCTTGGCCTTGGCGGTGAGGTCGGTCGAGAAGCGGTCGAGCGCCGTGGTGCCCCGCTGCCCTGCCGCCGCCTCGCCGGCCGCGGTCTCGGCGGCGGCGACGCCGGAGCCGTCCATCGGCCGCATGTTGGTCTCTTCCGAGTCCTTCCAGACACTGCTGTAGGCGATGGCGAGTTCGTCTACGGGTATCTTGCCGAACTCCGCGGAAAGCGCGACCAGCGCGCGCTTGAGATCGCGCGATTTGAGCATCGCCACCAGCACATGACCGGTGCGGATCTGCGTCTCGCCGAACAGCAGCGTCGCATAGTGCCAACCGCGGTCGAGCGCCTCGGTGACATTGGCCGAGATGCCCGGCATCTCGGTCTCGTTCTTGCGCAAGCTGGCGACGGCGCGCGTCGCGTCGGCCAGCATGTTGGCGCGGTTGAGCTTGAAATGGTCGGCGGTGATGGCGAAATCGCCGCGGTCCTTCTGCAGCAGATGGCCGACCCAGTGCGCGAGCTCGACATTGCGGTTGCCGGCGCTCTTGGCCTGCCTAAGCGCTTGCAGGAACGCCTCGTAGCCGACGCGATTGAGCTTGCCTGCGACCGATTCGACGCTGATGTCCGTAGCCATGGGGCGCCCCTCTCAATTCACCGCAGCGCCCTTGGCGCCGCGGCGGCTGACCAGATGGAAGCGCGCATCGGCGCGCCAGGTTTGATCGGTGTTGGACCAGTTGGGCGCCATCCAGCCCGTCCAGCCGAGCCGCGCGCCGAGCCCGACCCGCGCCGCCCGCACTTCGCCGGCGGGAATGGCGAGCTCCAAATCCCAATCGAACTCATCGCCGACATAGGCATAGACCGCGTCGGCGATCTGGTCGGCGAGCGGTCCGCCGGGCAGGAACTGCTCGTAGTGGGCGAAATTGCGCGTATAGACGCGAATGCGGAACTTGTCGCTGACGGTGAAAGCGCTCGCCCCCAGCATCAGATCGGTCCCCAGCCCGCTCTGCGCCTGACCGAGCCGGCTGCGCTCGCTCTCGTCGAGCGTCAACCAGACGCCGACAAACTCGTCGATCTCGACCCTGGAGCCGACCAGCCCGGTCAGATAGAACCGCAGCCGCGACGCCGACTTGACCCGCGCGCCGTTGAGCCCCGCGTATTCCAGCTTGACGAAATCGTGCACGGAATCGCGGTTCTTGAACCACGCCGCGCCCAGGCCGATGACCGAGCCGACGTAGTCACGGAAGCGGTCCTCCAACGGCCGGTCGTTCTGCGCGATCGGCCGTGCGTCGGACCAGGCCCGGAAGAACAGTTGCAGGAACCGCGACTGCACGATGTCGACGAAGCGCGGGAACGCGTCGTCGCGCGCGCGCAGCCATTGATAGGCCTCGTCGGTCGTCGTCAGCGGCAACGCGCCTTGCGGGCCGAACATGCCCAGGAAGCGCGAAACGACGCGCAGCCGCCCGCTCTCGTCCATGGCCGCCGCCTCGATGGTCGCAGCGGGAAACTCCATATAGGGGTTTTGCGAGAGGCTGACGAACTCCTGGCTGCGCGCCGCACTATCGCTGAGGCGCGGCTTGTCGGGATGCTCGCGCTCCAGCCGCCGCATCAGCGCGAGCCAGTCGAACCGCCAGGGCTCGGCGGCGAGCCGGTCGACATGACTCATAGCACGCCCCTGACGCCGAGCCGGGGCGGCCAGCGCATGATCTCGCCGCGCTCGCTGGTGCGGATCACGGTCTGGGTGAAATGGTTGATCGCGACATATTCGACAAAGAACCGGTCGAGCGCCGCGCCCATCAGGAATGCGCCCGAGCCCTCGAACGCCTTGTCGTCGAGCAGCACCGTCAGTTCGAGCCCGCGCGCCGCCGCCGCACCCTGCGGCGTGCGGATGCGCCGCACCACCGCCCGCGGGACCAGGCTGCGGACGCCCTGGATGCGCCGCTCCGTCACGCCGTCGGAGAGGTCGGCGAACAGCATCAGCGTCTCGCGCAGCGCCACCGCGCCCTCTTCCGGCGAGCGGTCAACCAGTCCCAGATGGTTGAGGCTCAGCATGTTGATCAGCCGCCAGGCGACCTCGCCGGTCGAGGCGTTCTCGGTCTTGCCGGTCAGCGCCGTCATCGGCGGCTCGCGCGGCCGCGTCGGCCCGGCGAGACAGCGCATGTCCAGCGTAATGTCGTCCATCAACCGGAAATCGGCGCCGCCCTGCCCAACCGGCAGCCGGTCGGCGAGATGCCGGTTGGTGCACAAGGCGCGCACGGAGAGTTCGGCGACGCGCTCCTCGTCGGCGGGATCGGCGCGCTGGCCGAGCGACAGGAACATCTCGGTTCCCGTGTAGTCCGATTTGCGGCCGAACCGGGCCTCGTGCGCCGTGCGCCGCCGCGGCAGCCGGCGCACCGTGTAGCAGAGCCCTGTGCGGCTGTAGCCGGCGGCGGCGGAATAGAGCGGCGCGACCGGCGCCTTCTCCGGCGCCCCCTGGATATGCGCGTAGACGTCGAGGATGCGGTTGACCTCGTAATCGACGGGATGGCTGCGGTCGGCGACGACGTGATATTCGTAAGCGTTGCTGACGACCGGCACGCGGTCGAGCCGCTTCTCGAACAGATTGACCGCCGGCGCCGCATAGAGCGAGAACATTTCCGGCCGCGCCGCCGCCGCCAGCCGCGGATTGACCTCGTCGAAGGCGAAGATGATGTCGAAGCTCTTGGCATCCAGCCGCGGCATGATCTTGTCGAGCCCAACCAGTTCGAAGCCGAGGAACTTGCGCGAGAACGACAGATATTCGCGCAACAGGTCGAAGCCGCGGAACAACCGGAGATCGTTGGGGATCAGCGCCTCGGTCTCGTCGAAGCCGATCTGCCTGACCATATCCGGCCGGCCGCGGGTCCCGACGGGATCGCCGAAGGCGTCGAGATGGCGGAAATAGACGCCCTTGCAATGCGCGAACAACTGTTCGTACAATCCTACCGCGTCGGCCTCGTCGCGGACGAAATGGAACCGCAGCGATTTCGTGCGGCATTTGCTCGCCCATAACTCCGAGCGCTTCGCCGCCTCCTCGTCGCTCGGCTCGTCCTCGCGCCGCGCCGCCGCACGCACGCTGAACTGCAACCGCAACCCCGCGGCCGCCTCGACGCCGCTCGACGGCAGCAGCGCCTGCAGCGGCGCCGTGCTGGTCAGATATTCGGCCCTTGTCAGGTCGAACGGCCACAGCGTCACCGGCGCGGACAGGCAGAAGCGGCAGGCGATGTTGCGCTCCAACTCGCGATAGGTCGCCTCGAAATAGGAGCCGCGCGGAACCGCCCGCCCCTCGCGCAAGGCGGGATCGCCGAATTTCGGCGCGATTTCGGTCAGCAGGAATGAGGGCGTCGGCGCCAGATATTGCGGCGTCAACTGATCGATCAGGTTTGAGGTGAAATCCGAGAACTCGTGCTTGATCTTGAGCTGCACCCGCGCCGCCAGGAACGCCGCGCCCTCGAGCAGGCCGGCGATCATCGGATCGGTGCGGTCGGCCAGCAGCCCGCCGAGCCGCTCGGCGACGCCGGGATATTCGACCGCGAACTCCGCCGCCTGCTCGCGCAAGACGCCGAGTTCGCGATTGTAGAAGGCGAGGAACTCGCGGTTCATCTTGGCTAGAGCCGATCCACTTTGATCTTGCCGGAGTCGAGCTCCACCTCGGCGACGAACTCCACCGGCACGTCCAGCGGCTCGGCGCGCAAATCCGCCTTGATGAAGAACTTCAGCCGCAACGCCTCGACGTCGATGGCGGGATTGCGGCTGACCGACAACGTATCGGCGGCGAGCCGCGGTTCGAATTTCTTCAGCGCCTGCTCGATCTGCTTGGAGATCTCGATCAGCCGATGCTCGTCGATGGTGCGCGTCGAAAGATCGGGGAAGCCGAAGTTCAGCACCGAGCGCGCGACTTCCGGCGCCTCGTCGAGATTGAGCGCCGAATCGAGATTGACGGTGTTGAGCAGATCGACCAGGTCGGAATTGACTTCCCGCCGCAGCCCCGACTCCGAGATCGGCGCCCGGCTCGGCGAGCGGCGTGACGCAATGATCCGCTGGCCGGACGCGTCACGCAGGTCGAGCGCCTTCTTGGCGTCGCGCTTCTCGTGCGCGGCGCGGAAGGCGAACATGAGTGGCGGCGCCAGGCGTTCGTTCTTCTTCGAAACCATTTCCCGCCCGCCGCAATACGCTTATGACTTGAAAACTGCGGGGCGCGGCGTCGCCGCCGCGCCATCGCCGGACCGAAATGCGATCAGGTCGACTTGTTGGCCTTGACGTCGTACGTCTTCTCGTTCTTGGCGCCGGGCGAGCCGTCGGCGTTCTGAGGCGTGTAGACCATCTTGATTTTCGAGAAGTTGAGCGAGACGCTCTCTTGCGCCAATCCGCCGCCCTCGTGGCCGCTGGTGGTGATCGAGGAGATATACGCCTCGGTCAGCTCGTAGGTGAGATATTCCTGCGGCTTCTCGCCCGCGCGACGCACCGTCACGGTGGCCTTGGGGAAGTGCTTGCCGGTGGCGCAGGCGATGAACAGATTGGGCGAGGACACGTCAATCGTCTTGGTGAAGTGCATGTCCTGGATATTCGAGCGCCCGCCGCCCGAGCCGAGGTTGGAGCCGCCCGTGCCGGTGTTGGTCACGCCGAAGCTGAACGAATGGCAATGGATCTCGTCCTTGTGCTTGTCATCCTGCGACTCGCCTTTAACGCCGTCAATCTTGAGGAAATAGTCTTCCTGGGCCATCGTGTTTCTCCAAGGGGAACTTAGTTTGTCAGCAGCGACCTTGTTGTTCTGGGTCGCTCTGGCCGGGCGCTCTCGCCCGTCGGCTTCAATTTACGGTCCGCGAAATCCCCGCGGGCCGCGTATTTTCGTCGCCCAAATTACTTTTTCTCGAGCCGGATCTTGGAGACGAGGCTCATCCCGATGTCCATGCCCTCAAGCTGGAAATGCGGGCGAAGATGAACGCTGGCGGAATAGTAGCCGGGGTTCTCTTCGTTCTCCGTCACGGTGACCTTGGCGGCCGCGAGCGGCAGGCGCGCCTTGGTCTCCTCGCTGGAGTTGGTGGGATCGCCGTCGACATAGAGCGTGATCCACTCGTTGAGCCACTTCTCGAGTTGCTCGCGCTCCTTGGTGGAGCCGATCTTGTCGCGCACCATCACCTTCAGATAATGCGCGAAGCGCGACACCGCGAACATATAGGGGATGCGCGCCGACAGGTTGTCCGAGGCGGTCGCCTCCTTGTCGATATAGGTTCGCGGCTTATAGACCGATTGCGCGCCGATGAACGCCGCCTTGTCGGTGTTCTTGCGATGCACGATGGAGATCAGCCCGGCCTTGGAAAGCTCGGCCTCGCGCCGGTCGGTGACAGAGATTTCCGTCGGGCACTTCAGATCGACGCCGCCGTCGTCGGTCGGGAAGGTGTAGGTCGGCAGATTGATCACCTCGCCGCCCGACTGCACGCCGCGGATGCGCACCGTCCAACCATATTCCTTGTAGGCGCGGTTGATGTTGGCGGCCATGGCGTAGGCCGCGTTCATCCAACCGAACTTGGCGCCGCTGTAGCCGTCGACCTCCTCCTCGAAGGCGAACTCCTCCACCGGCTCGCCCTTCGCGCCATAGGGCAGACGCGCCAGCACGCGCGGCATGCACAAGGCCAGATAGCGCGAATCCACCGCATCGCGCAGGCCCTTCCAGGCCGCGTAATCCGGCGTGTCCATCAGCTTGCCGATGTCGCGCGGGTTCATCAACTCGGTCCAGCTATCCATGCCGAGCAGGGTCGGGTCGGCGCCGGTGACCAGCGGCGCCAGCGCGGCCGACGCAATCTTGGAGAGATCGCGCATGATCGATACGTCGACCGGCGAGTGGCTGAAGTGGTAGTCGGCGATCAGCGCGCCATAGGGCTGGCCGCCGAGCGTTCCGAACTCCTGCTCGTAGATCGCCTTGAAGATCGGGCTCTGGTCCCAGCGCGCGCCGGGGAACAGCTTGAAATGCCGGTAGAGCTCCATCTTGCCGATGTTGAGCACCCTGATCTTCAGGGTCGCGTCGGTCTCCGAGTTGAACACCAGATAATGCAGGCCGCGCCAGGCGCTTTCGATCTGCTGGAACTCCTTGGCGTGCAGAATCTCGTTCATCTGCGCCGACAGTTTCTCGTCGATGCGGGCGATCATCTCCTCGATGGTCGACAGCACGTCGTCCTTGACGACGGTGGAATCCGAGAGCGCCTGCGTGACGAGCGTCTGCACCGCGTTCTCGACTTCCGTGGCCGCCTGTTCGCTGCGCGGCTTGAAACTCTGCTTGAGGATGTCGGAAAGGTCGTCTTGATCGGCGAGCGCCTGCCCTTGGGGCTGAAGGGCCGCCGCTTCCTGCTGGGGAGAAGCCATTAGCTAAGGTCCTTATTCCGGCGTTTTTTCGGCGTTTTCAGCGGCGGGCCGCTGGTCGAGCTTCTGCTTCAGGGCCGCCATCAGGCTGGGATCGGCGAGCACCTTCTTCAACGTGTCTTCCGCGGCCGCCTTGCCGTCCATGTAGCGCATCAGGTTGGAGAGCTGCTGGCGCGCCTCCAACAGCTTGGCCAGCGCCGGCACCTGCTTGGCGATCGCCGCCGGCTCGAAGTCCTCGTATTTCTTGAACTTCAGATTGACCGAGAGCTTGGACTTCTCCGCGTCCTCGCCGCCGAGCTTGTTGTCGACGCGGAAGGCGACGCCGGGCTCGATGGCGGCCATGCGCGAGTCGAAATTGTCCATGTCGGTGTCAAGGAACTTGCGGCTATCGATATCCGGCTTCTCAACCGCCGAAGAATTGCCGGACAGATCGGCCATAACGCCCATCACGAACGGCAATTCGACCAGTTCCTCCGAGTCGTAAGGATCCTCATAAGTGATATGCACGCGAGGTTTGCGGTTGCGCGAGATGAACTTTTGACCCGAATTACTATTCTTCGCCATGTTCTCCTCCTGCCGCCCCCGAGTTTCGCCCTCGGCTGACGGAGCATAATTCAACATTCGTCCGAGGCAACCACATTCCTGGCGTGCATCCGCCAAAATGACCTGACCCGGCCCGAAAGTTTACGGGACGCTCGGGCGGGTCTTGCGTATCGCCGCAATCGGTCGCAGTTTCGCCGCCCGCGGCTCGTCGCCGCTTTCGAGGAGCCGTCCGCGATGAGCCAAGGGCCGAAAGCCTCCGGTGGCCGCAATATCGTCGCCTATTTCGCCGGGCATCTCGCCAATCTCGTCAACGGCAACGACACGCTCGAGCCGATCCAGGATTTCGCCGAGGTGAAAGCCTTCGCGCTGTACGAGAAAGTGCGCCGCACCTTGGCGACGAGCGCGCGCTACTCGGAAGGTCTGGTCGGCTTCTGGTCCTATCCGCCGCCCGGCGAGGTCGAGGACGCCGCCGATTTCTATTTCGACCAGGTGCTGCAACGCCCGATCGCGGCGCGCAAATCCGAGCCGACCACAGCCGACGCGCTCGCCGCGCTGATGATCGCCCACGGTCTCAAGGCCGGCGCGGTCGCGCCCGGCGAGCGTTCGACCTGGAGCGCGCTCACCGGCCCCGGCGGCGGCCGCATCCGCCGCTTCAAGCCGCAGGAGAAGCTGTTCGAGCTCTCCAACCGCATCCTCAAATGCCTCGACGCCACCAACCGCCCCTACGCCGAGGTGTTGCGGCTCGGCCTCTGCCCGAGGGAATGGCTGGTCGGCGACGACGCCGTCGGGGTCAATACGCTGAAGGCCGCCAACGGCTTCCTGAAAGCGCTGAAGGCGGCGATGAACGAGCAGTTCGGCCGCCGCCCGACGCGCGAAGAGCTCGACGCCGCCTACGCCAAGGCCGCCGTCCCCGGCTACGCGAGCGCCGCCGACTTCGCCCGCTCCCCGTTCGGTTCGGCGGTGCTGGCGCGCATCGCCGGGCTCGACCAGACCTACCTGCTATCCTACGACGCCGGCGAGGGTCCGCAGCTCGAAGCGCTGGAGAGCGCCGAGGACGAGCCGCTGATGAGCGCGCAGGAGGCCGCTCCGTTCCTGCAGGAAGCCGTCGCCGCGGGCGTGCTGAGCGCCGCCGAGGGCGACCTGCTGGCGGCGATCATGGCGGGGCGCGAGCTGATGGCGGCGATGGGCGACAATCTCGCCCTGCGGCGGCGGCTGAAACAGGAATTCGGCGGCGACGTCGCCGCCTTCGTCGATGAACTTTCGGAGCGCACCGCCCGTTTCGTGTCCGAGGCCGCAGGCAGACCGTAAGCCCAAGCCGAGACGACACGCAAGCGCGCTGCGCCCAACAGACTTGAAGGAGAGTTCCCGTGCAAGGCAAATTCGAGCCCAGGGAAGCCGCACGCTTCCTGCGAACCCTCCGGGTGGCGACAGGCGTAGCGGCCTCGCTTGAGGACATCCGGCGCAACCGCGGCCGCGGCGGATCGACGACCACGTTCCTGGCGCTCGCCGCCAAGACCGGCGCTTGGCGCTTTCCCGAGGAAGGCGTGCTCAGCAGCGACGGGCTGTTGCTCGCCCGGCGCGTGCGCGAGGCCGACGGCTTCGTCGCGCTGGTGCTGCAGGCGCAAGGCGCGGTCGGCGTCTCCACCTACGCCGGCCGCCCCGCCCGCGCTCGCATCGGCCAGGCCTGGAGCGGCGAAGGCGGCTTCGACCGTTTCGGCGCCCTGCGGCTTTCGCTTGACGCCGACGAGGTCGACGATTCCGATCTCGCCCGCATCGAAGTCGAGTTCACCGACGAATCGCCATGACCGTCCGGGTATTCGTGCCGCTGGTCGACGCCCGCGGCGAAGCGGCGCATCTGTTCGAGGCCATCGCCGGCGAGACGCCGCCGGAGGAGCACCCTGCCCGCCTCGTGCCGCAGATCGCCGAACTGTTCGATTTCGGGCTCTACGGCGTCGGCCAGAGCGCGCGCGAGGCGGTCAAGAGCTTCGTCGAGACGCGCCGCCGCCGGCTCTGGCTCAGCCCCCGCAACGGCGCGCTTAAACCCTGGCACCTGCGCATTTCCGATCTGCAGCTCGGCCGCCTCAGCGACGGCAACGCCCGCTCGGCCGGCCTCGGCCTCACGGTCGCCGCCTTGTGCCAGACTTTCGCGCGCGAGCCCGGCCTCGTGTTCGCCACCGGCGAGATCCTGCCCAACGCCCCCGGCGCCGATTCCGCCAGCGTCGGCGCAGTTGGAGGCATGCGCGGCAAGCTCGCGCTGATCGGCGACTACATCGCCCAGCACGGCCTGACGCTGGAAGGCCAGCGCGTCGTCGTGGCGCTGCCCGCGCTCGCCGAGGACGGCCGCCCGCTGGAGGAGGCTGAGCGGTCGATGATCGCGCGCCTGCGCGAGCACGCCGACGACGCCCGGGTCCATCTCACCATCGTCTTCGCCGATACGCTCGAAGCGTTCGAAGCCCCGCTCGGCCCGTTCACCATCCGCGAACTGTTGACGCCGCCGCGCGCGCTCGCCGCAGCCGTCGTCGCCGGCCTGCTGGCGCTGACCGGCGGCGTCTGGACCGTGCTCGCGCATGCGCCGATCCGCCTCGCCTTCGAGCCGCCGCTGCCGGAGAGCGGCCCCGTGAGTTCCGACCAGGCCGCGCCGCGGCGCGCGCATTACGACGCCAAGGTCGACAAGCTCGTGTTGCAGGAGCCGTGTTTCGACGGACAGCGCCAGCCGCAGGTGGTTGGCGGCGACACGTTGATCGTGCGCGCGCGCGCAGAGGACGGCCTGCCGTTCGCCAGCCGCATCCGGCCGATCCGGCTGTTCATCGTCTCGGTGTCGCGCAGCGCCGATCCCGTCATTCTCGACGCCGAGCATTTCCGCTCGCTCGGCTCCGAGCCGAACCCCGACCCCAACGAGCTTCAGGCCGTCATCCGCATCGAGCCGGTAGAGGACGAGGTCCGCCTGTTCGTCGTCGCGACGCGCGACCCGAATCTCGCTATAAGCGAGGTCGAAGCCGCGTTGCGGACGACCTTGCGCGGGCTGACCGGAGCGGCGGCTCTCTCCGCAACCACCACCTTCCTCGCCGACCGCATCGGCGCCGAGATCCAATATCAGTTCCGGGTGACCAATGACCCACAAGCCTGCGCCGTTTGACCGCCGCCTGCCGAAGCTGGTCCTCGCCTTCGCGGCCCTGCTCGGGCTCGCCGGCCCCGCCCGCGCCACGCCGGCGCCGCTCGACACCGAGGCGGAGATGAGCGCCTTCGCCGAGCGGGTGCGCGCCTACGCCGAGGCCAGCCTGGTGCGCTGGACCGTGGTCGCGCCGACCCGCGCCGAGGCCGAGGCGCGCATCGCCGCCATCGTCTCCAAGATGCCCCCGCTCGACCGTGGCCTCGCCTCGCGCCTCATCGCGCTGGGCGACGGACAGGCGCACGGCGCGCGCGCCTATGTGTCGCCGCAGATCGGCTTGAACGGCGCCGGCGGCGCCTGCTCCTGGCAGGTCTGGGTGTCCGATCCCGACTTGCCCGCCGCCGAGGGCCAGACGGCGATGACGCCGCTGGCCGCGCATGACCGCATTCCCGTCGGCCCCAAGGCGACTTTCCGCGTCGGTCATTTCGGGCTCGTGCAATCGCGGCTGTACGCTTTCGACGAGACCCATCCCGGCGCGATCCGCGATCTCGCCACCGTGTCCGACGTCGACATTCCCGTGCCGCAAAGCGTGCGCGAGGATTACATCGTGCTCGCCGCCGCGCGGAAAGCCGCGCCCTTCCTGGAAGGCGTCAAGACCGCGCTGGCCTCCAGCCAGGGCGAGCGGCGCGACCTCGGGCCGGAATACGCGCTGCGCGAAAGGCTGCTCGGCGCCGGGCGCGGCATCGGCGCCAACATCGAGGCGGTGCCGTCCTCGATGATCGCGCGCAAGACCACCATCGCCGCCTCGGCGACGACGCAGGCGCCGGCCGAACCCGACGACGCGCTGATGGAGACCTGCCTCTACGCGTTGACCCCGTCGCAGTGAGCCGCCGCCGTCGCCATGCCGATGGCCGCGCGCGGCACCCGCTAATTGAACTTGAACAGCGCCACGGCGGCGCCCGCCTGGACCGTTCGGCCCTCGGCCGCCAGCTTGGGCAACAGATCGGCCGACGGCGCGCCGAGGATCTTCTCGTTGGCGCCGATAGGCTGGTCGGCGGCGACGGCGATCAGAAGCTGCGGCTTGCCGAACGACGAGGGATCGCCGGTGAAACTGGCGGAAAACGTCGCCGTATCCGCGCCCTGAGCCGCCTGCGCGCGCAGCCGGATGACGGCGCCGTCGTCGTCGACCACCATCAGCAGCAACGGCCGGCCGTTAAGCCCCGACACCGTTCCCGAAAGCGGGCGGTTCTTGCCGACCTCCGCGTTGTCGAGCGCGATGCGCGGCAGCCCGTGCGCCGACGACGACGCCGATTTCAGGAAATCGACGGCGGGACACTGGCTCGGCTGCACCACCAACGCCTGCAGAGCGGGCCGCGCCCGCACCGCTTGCTGGAACGCCGCGCCGAACCGCTCGAACGCGGCCGGGTCGGCGCCGATCGTCGTGACCGTGCGTCCCGACGGGTCGTCGTCGCGCGAGCGCACGGCGAAACAGGGCCCCGCGGCGTAGTCGCGCAGGAAGGCGACCGTTGAAACCGCCGCGACCGTGGTGTTGGCGGGCGGCGCCGGCTCCTGCTTCGGCGCCGGCGGTTCCACCGGCTCCGCGGCCGGCGCAACCTGGATGCGCACCTTCATGCGTCCTTCCGCTCCGCCCGCCGCGACGGCGACGACGTCGAACTCGAAACGCCCCGGCGTCTTCGGCTCGCCCGCGAGCTGGCTCAGGCCGTTGCCGAGATCGTTCAGCGCCAGCCCGTCCGGCAGGCCCGGACCGGCGCGCAGCGTCAAAGCCTGCTGCGAGCGGAACGGCGGCAAGCCGGCGCTATAGGCCACGCCCGCCGTCGCCGGCTCGAGGTCGAGCACGCTTATCGGCGGCTGCGGCGGCGGCGGCGGCGGCGGTTTGGCGGCGACGTTCAGCGCCACCTTCATATGCGCGCTGCGGCCGGCCCGCGTCGTCGCCACGACGTCGAACGCGGAATTCCCCGCGCCCGCGGGCTGGCCGGCGATCTCGCTGCGGCCGCCGCCGAGGTCCTTGAACGTTAGCCCGGCCGGCGGAGCCGGCGTCGCATGCAGGCTCAGGCCATGCCCGGTCGGATCGCCGAAGCCGGGAAGCTCGGCGCGGTAGGCCTCGCCGACCTTGGCCGGGGCGAGCGCCGCCTCGGTCTGCGACGGCTTCGGCGTCATCTGCTCGAGAATGTCGTCGACCTTGGGAACATTGGTCGCCACGCTCGGCGACGGCGACGGCGACCCCGGCGGAGTCTGAACCGCCTCGATCGGCTGCGTGGTCTCGGGCGGCTGCGTCGGCGGCGGCAGCGACGGCAGCGGGGGAAGCGTCGGCTGCGTCGCCACTACGCTCGTCGGGCCGCCGAAGCCGAGACTGTCGCGCAACAGATAGACGGCCCCGCCAGCGCCAGCGAGCGCGACCACGACCGCCGCGGCGATGACCGCCCCCGCGCCACTGCGCTTTTTCGTCGCAGCCGGCGGCGACGCCGGCTCGGCAGCGGGCCGCAGCACGGTCAGGCCCTCACCCCACGCCGCGATCTCCGCCATGTTCTCCGGCCGGTCGGCCGGGTTGGGCGCGAGCATCGCCGTCAGCAGCGGCCTGAGCGACATTTCGATGCCGGTGAGATCGGGGACCTTGCGCCGCTTCTCGATCACGTCGAGCTGGCTGCCGCCCATGTCGAGCGGCTGGCCGCGCAAAGCCTCGGCGATGACGAGGCCGAAGCTGTAGATGTCGGATTTCGGGGTCACCTCGCCGCCGTAGAGGCCGAGCTGCTCGGGCGACACATATTTGTACTTGCCGGCGAAGCCGCCGCCGATGATCGTGCCCTCGGCGGCGCGCGCCGCGCGCGCGATGCCGAAGTCGACGATCTTGGCCTTGCGCACGTCGCCGCCGGGCAGAATGATGTTGTCAGAGGAGATGTCGCGATGCACCACGCCTCGGCTGTGCGCCTGTTCGAGCGCGCCGCCGATGCGTTTGATCAGGATGCGCGCCTCGGCGGGCGTCAGCGGCCCGTCGACCAGCCGCTTCTCCAGCGAAACGCCGTCGACGAACTCCATCGCGATGTAATAGCGCTGCAACTCCGGCTCGAGCGAGAACACGTAGTAGCGCACGATCGCGTCGTGCAGGAGATCGTGCAGGATCGCCGCCTCGCGCCGAAACAACGCCATCACATCGGGGTCGCGCGACATCTCCGGCCGCACCACCTTGATCGCCACCGCATCGCCCGAGGCGACCGCGAGCCCCTTGTAGACCTCGCCCATGCCGCCTTCGGCGATCAGCCGCTCGATCTCGAACATGCCGTTGAGGCGCACACCCTGGCTGAGGCTTCCCTTCGGCCGTGGCTGAAAGACGGTTTTGTCGTCCGACATGTCCGGGCTCGTTTCCTCCGCGGCGCGCGGAAATCACAGGCTCCGCGCCGGCCAACCTAGCGTCCGCCAGCCGTCGCCGTCATACATTAGGTCGCGAAAGAAATTCAAATCGCACACGCTATGCGATACAATCGGACCGTAAATGATCAGCGAACGCCGGCTCCGGCTGCACGCGAGACCAGTAGACGGGGCGGACTTCGGAACATATCAGGTCTTTTCGCGAGGCGCCTCAGACGTCCCGCGAGATACGGAGTAGGTAAAATGCGCGCTTCATTTCTGATCGTAGCGGGTGTCGCGCTGTCCCTGGCGGCCCCGGCCATTGCGGACCCCGCCTACACCTCCGGCAAGGTCGTCGATTTCCTGCTTCAGTCCAAGTCGAGCAAGCTCGGCAAGTCCCGCGGCCTGCATCTCGACGAGCCGGCGACGGCGCAGCCCGAGGCGCAGCCCAAACGTTTCGACCTGATGGTCAATTTCGAGTTCGACTCGGACAGGCTGACCGCGGCCGCGCAGGCCAATCTCGACCAGTTCGCGGCTGCGCTTAAGGATCCGCGCGTCAAGGAGAACCTGAAGGGCGAGAAATTCGCCATCGACGGCTTCACCGACGCTACCGGCGCCGAATATTACAACCAGACGCTGTCGCAGCGCCGCGCCGCCGCCGTCGTCAACTACCTGCAGCAGCACGGCGTCGACCGCAGCGCGCTGATCGCCAAGGGCTTCGGCCCGGCCAACCCGCGCGCGCCCGATCCGTTCGATCCGATCAACCGCCGGGTCGAAACTCACTTGGTCGACTGAGCCCGCCGCGAGTCGCCCATCAGGCGCCAGCGCTTGAGCGCCGGCGCCAGCGCCGGCCCGCTGCGTCCATCGATCGCGCCGGCGTAATAGCCGGCGCCCTTCAGCCGGCGCTGGATCGCCGAAACCGTCGCCGGGGTCCAGCTCTGCGTTGCGGAGGTGAGTTCCCCGATCGCTCCGCCGGAATCCGCCGCAGCCGCCCGCAGCAGTTCCGCGGCCGCCGCCTCCGGATCCTTGGACGCATTGCGTCCCTCGTCGAGCAGCACCGCCGCAGCGCGATAGCCGTTGGGTTCGCCTAGCGCGGCGGCGCGGCGGTACAGTCCGAGCGCCTCGGCCGGCCGTCCGCCCGTCCCGTCTTCGGCGAACCTGCCGAGATCGAAGGTCGCGATCGCCGATCCCGCATCGGCCGCCCGCTGCAACAGCTGATAGGCGCGCCCGACGTCCTTCTGCAATATCTTGCCTTCGGTCAGCGCGACAGCGGTGTCGATCGCCCCGTCCGGCAGGCCGCGCTCGGCGGCCTTTTCGTATAGCGCATAGGCGCCGGCGACATCCTTGGGCACATGGTCGCCGCGCTCCATCAGCCGGCCCAGGCTCCAAATCGCGCGCGCGTCGCCCGCCGCCGCGGCCGACTGGTAGAGCCGCACCGCCTCGTCGAAGCGTTTAGCGGCGTAGTTGGCGCGCGCCAGCAGCGCCTCGTAATGCGCCAGCTGCGGCGCCGCCGCGCGCGCGCGTTCGCAGGCCTCGATCGCCGCGGCGGACTTTGCCGCCAGCGCCTCCAGTTCGACGCCCGGCGCGCTGGCGGTGGCGTCGTGCGGATGCGTGGCCAGACGATCGCACAGAAAGCCCGGATCCTTGGCCGCCGCCTGCGCCTCCGCCGCCAGCTCCTCGGCGTCCTTGGCGTGCGCGCCGTCGGGAAAGCGCGTCAGATAGAGGTCGATCATCGCCGGCTCGCGGGTGGAGAACGCGATCCGCCAGAGCTCCTCCTCGGTCGATCTGTCCCTGGCGGGCTTGGCCGCCGCGCCCGCGATCAGCGAGCGAGCGTCATTGGCGTGCGCGCCGGTCGGGTAGCGCGTCAGATAGACCTGCAACAGATCGCCGTCGCGCGAGGGCGCCGCCGCGCGCCACAGCGCCGTCTCCGGGCTTTCGTCGGCCGTGCCCTCGCCGGCGAGGAACACCTGCCGGGTCAGGGAGGATTCGGCCACCGGCGTCTGCTCGCTGCCGGTATGCGCCACCACGTCGGCAGTCACCGAGATCATCACGTTGGAGACGTCGACGCCCTTGCGCGGCAGGTTGGCGAGCAAAGCCTGCGCGAACGGGCTGTTGCGGCCGGCGCCGTCGAACGCCACCGCATCGGGCCGCGTCGCATAGGCGATGAGGAAATCGGCCGGCGCGTCGAGCCGCGCCAGGCCCGCAATCGCCTCGTCGCGCTTGAGCGGATTCTCGCGGCAGGCGTCGAGGAAGATCAGCCGCCGGCCCTTGCTGGTCGCCATCGCCGCGATGATCGAGTTGAGCGACACGGAGCCGCGGGCGATGTCCTCGGCCTTGTGCAGCTCGATGTCGATCGGAATCAGATAGTTCTGGCTCTGAAGCTGCACGCCGTGGCCGCCGTAGTAGAGCACGGAGACCTCCGCGCCAGCCGCGCGCGCGCCGAAATCGTTGATCGCCTGCAGCATCTCGGTCTGGCCGAGATCGACGCGCAGGTTCACGTCGAAGCCGAGCGTGCGCAGCTCCTGCGCGATGTCGCGCGCGTCGTTGGGCGGATTGGTCAGCGTCGGCGCGGATTTGTAGCCGCCTTCGCCGATCACCAGCGCGATGCGCGCGCCCTCCGCCCGCGCATCCGACAGCGCGGCCAGCGCCGCAAGCGCGGCGGCTGCAACCATCGACTTCGCCGCTTTCGGCATGCTGGCTAACCTCCTCCCGGACGCGAGAGGTTAGCCGAGCCGTCGCGCGAAATCGAGGCGATCACAGCGTCTCTGCGCGCTCCAGCGCCTTGGCCGCCGTCCCCAGGGTTTGCGCCACGAGGCCGGCGCCGCGGGTGGCGGAGGCGACGGCGTCGGGATCGGCGGCGCGCATCAGCGCAATGGCCTTGTGCACGACCGTTTGCACCGTCGCGACCGCCGCCTTCACCACGCGAACCGCGGCGGGCAAATTCGGCGCGGCGCGGACCTTGCGCGCGGCGGCGGCGACGACCTGCGGCAGGCTGCGCAGCGCGCGCGGCAGGCGCGGCGCAACCTTCTTCAACTCGGCCGCATATTTGTCGAGCGCGTCGGCGATGCAGGCCTGCGTCGCACAACCGCAGCGCTCGATGTAGTTTTGCGTCTCGGCGCTGACCGCCGCCAGGCCGTCGACGGCGTTGGCGTAGGCGGTCGCATCGGACAGCCGCAGCTCCGCGCCGCAAGCGCCGGAGTCGCCGGTCACGCCGCCGGGAACCGGCGCCGGATTGGGGCCGCCATGACCGGGCCCCGGCCCAGGCGCCGGCCCCGGAGCCGGTCCCGGAGCCGGTCCCGTTCCGTGCCCCGACCCGCCGCCTTCGCCGCCGCCGCCTTCGCCGCCGCCGCCGCTGCTGCCGCCGCCTCCGCCGCCTCCGCCGCCCGACGATTGCGCCAACTGCAGCAACCCGCCGGTCATTACCGCCCCCGTCGCGGCGGCCTTTGCCGCGCCTTTCCCGTTGGCCGCCGCGGCGAAAGCGTCGGCGGTCGTCAGCCCGATATGTCCCGCCACGGCGAGAACGACCAGACAACGCGCAATCCCGATCATGAGCAATCCCCCTGCAAAGCCGCCGCTTCGGCGACCCAACCTTATTACGGACCGCGCCGCTAGCGAAGGCGTCGCATCCGCCTGTATCCGTTATACTTGCGCGGCTCTTTACCGGCGCCTTTTTTGCGGCCACTATGGGCTTGCGGGAGCGTCAATAAGGCGGCTGAATCATGGTCACGGGCGGGTTCGGTCAAGCGCGCGCCGCATATTCGCGCATAACATTCCGGCTCTCGATCTAAGCGCCGTCCCGGCCGGCGATTGGCCGTGCGATGATACGCTATCTCGGCTTCGTGCTCGCGACGCTTGCGCTGCTGGCGATGGGCGCGGCGCTGTTGTTTGTCTGGCGCCTGTCGGCGACGCGCACGAGGCCGCAAGTCGCCGCCCAGCAGCCAATCCCGGTCGCCCCGGCCCCGCAATTGACTCCCGCCCCGCGGCTCTCGACCATCATCGACCTGCCCGGCGACCCCGCGCTGGTTCGCCGCGCCGCGCAGAAGGCGCCGCGCCAGCTGACGCTCGCCGTTCCCGCCACGCTCAGCCCCGGCGCGCTCAAGGCCGAAGAGGAGGTTTTCTACGTCAACGAGCCGCTGACCCCGGCGAGCGGCGGCTATCTCGGCAAGTTCACCGACAACGGCAGCCAGGCCGACACGCTCAACGCCGAACTCGCGATGAACTCCGGCGAGGGCGGCGAGGATATGGGCGACGACGACGACGGCGGCGACATGACGCCGGAGAACGTCGAGCCGGTCGCGCCGCTGACCGGCGCCAACACCCAGCAGCTCGACGCCGTCCCCGGCGGCGAGAACGGACAGCCGCAGCTCAAGCAGGTCACCCTGAAGCCGAAGATCGCGCAGAAAATCTCCGAACTGCTGATCGAGAGCGGGTTCGAGCCGCAGAGCGCGCGCGACGTGGAGGACGCCACCCGGCGCATCTACAACATCCAGTCGCTGCGCGCGGGCTCGGTGGGTCTGGCCATCGGCGCCGTCGACCCCTCGGGCTCCTACCGCGTCGCCCAGCTCGCGATCTTCCAGGACGGCGAATACGCCGGCGCGGTCGCCAAGGCCGAGACCGGCCAGATCGCCGAAGCCGCCGAGCCGACGATTCCCCCCGGCCTGCTCGACGATTCCGACCTCGCACCGGCGGGAACGCGCTTCAACCTGGCCGACGGCGTCTACAGCGCCGGGCTGCGCAGCGCCGCGCCGGAGCCGGTGATCCGCGAGGCCGTGCATCTGTTGGGCCGGATCGCCGACCTCAGCGCCTCGCTGTCGACCGGCGTGACGCTGCGGCTGCTCTACGCCCGCGCGCCGCGCGTCAAGGGACAGGCGAGCCGGGTCATCTATGCCGGCTTTAGCGGCGGCGCCGCGAGCGCCGACTGCTACGCCTTCGAGCTGAGCGACGGGTCCTATCGCTGCTTCGTCAGCCAGGACGCCGAGCCGGTCCCGCTGCCGCCGGTCGCGCCCGCTCCCGGCGCGCCGCTCCCGCCCGAGCGCAACCGGCCGGCCGTCGGAGGCGGCGGCGCGCCGGCCGACAGCGGCGCCGCGGCGGTCGGCGGGCTGCTGGCGCCGATCCGCGGCGCGCCCGTCACCTCGCTGTTCGGCATGCGGTTCCACCCGATTCTGCACATCACCCGATTGCACGCCGGGATCGATTTCGGCGCGCCGGTCGGCAGCCAGGTGCGCGCCGCCGCCGACGGCGTGGTCGAGAGCGCCGGCGAGGCGCGCGGCTACGGCTTGCGCGTCATGCTCAAGCACGGCGGCTACGAGACCACCTACAACCACTTGTCGGAGGCCCGCGTCGAGGTCGGCGCGCGGGTCCGGCAGGGCGAGATCATCGCGCTCAGCGGCAACTCGGGGCTCTCGACCGGGCCGCATCTGCACTTCGAATATCGCGTCAACGGCGACCCGCAGGACCCGATGCCGCACATGGGCCGCGAGGTTCAGGCGCGCGCGCCCGCGGGCGGTTCGGCGCCGTCGTACGCATCCTCGGCGGCTTCGTCCGCGTCCGTCCCGCTGCCGCCGACCGCGTCGCGCCCGCCGCCGCCCGATACCGCCATGCTCGCCGCCTTCTCCGCCGCCAAGGCCGACATCGACGCGGCGCTCGCCGTGGCGGACCGGTAGCCGCGCAATCGAGGGATTCCCGCCCCCGTTGGTTGGCGAGAGGGTCAGGGAGGGGCGCGCGCCGATGGCGCTCTCCTACCCCTCGCACCTCAGCATCACCGCCGTCACATTGTCGCTTGCGCCGCGCCGCAGCGTGAGCGCGATCAGCCCGTCGCAGACCGCCTGGGGGTCGTCGCCCGCCAGAGCCGCGGCGATCTCGGCGTCCTCGCAATGGTTGGTCAGCCCGTCGCTGCACAACAGCAAGGCGTCGCCCGGCTCCAGCCGGTCGCTGACGAGGTCGAGCAGCGGCGCGTCGGTCGCGCCGAGCGCGCGGGTCAGCACGCTGCGGCGCGGCCAGGTCTTCGCCTCCTGCGGGTCGAGCACGCCGCGGTCGACGAGATCCTGCGTCTCGGAGTGATCGCGCGTGAGCTGGCGCAGCGTCCCGTCGCGCAGCAGATAGGCGCGGCTGTCGCCGCACCACAGGCAGGCGAAATGCTCGCCATAGACCAGCAGCGCGACCAGCGTCGTGCCCATCACCGCGCGGCCCTGCGACCTCGCGTGATCGCGCATCTCGCCGTTGGCGGCGAGAACCGCGGTCTCGACCGCGGCCAACCGCGCCGCCGCCGTGGAGCCGATTGGAATGCTCTGCAGCGCCTCGACCGCCAGGCGGCTGGCGATGTCGCCGCCGCCGTGGCCGCCCATGCCGTCGGCGACCGCCCACAGCCCGGCCTCGGGACGCATCAGCACGCTGTCCTCGTTGCGCGAGCGTTTCAACCCGACGTCGGTGGCGCAGGCGGCGCGGATGCGGCGCTCATTCATCGCCGCCCGCCCTCCCGAACGCGCCCGTCAGCATGTCGGCGAACAGGTGCGTCGACGGCAGCCCCACCACCGCCAGCGCCAGCGCCTCGTAACCCTCGCCGCCGACCGTCCACCAAAAGCTCTGGCCGGCGAACGCCGAGCGATGGCCGAAGCGCCGCGCCGCGCGAAACGCCAGCGCCGGCTGATAGGTGAGGCCGCGCACCAGCACGACGCCGTCGCTCAATTGCTCGACACCGGAAATCTCCTCGATGCGATCCTGCACCGCCGGCGGCTCCATCGCCTCGACGTCGCGCGCGAACTCCTCGAACGTGGTCTCGTGCGAGAGCGCCTTCAGCAGCGTCGCCTCCGCCGCCTCGCACCAGGGCTCGTTGGCCTCGATCTCCGGCGGCGGCAACAGCCCGCCGCCCTCGCCCGAGAAGATGGCGAGCGGAAACGGCCGCCCGACCCCGTCGACCGAGGCCATCAGCGCGCCGATGACGGCTTCCCTGGCGAAATTGGCGCCGAGCCAGAAGCGCCAGATCGGCGCCCGGTTGTAGGCGCCCGGCCATTGGTCGCCGAGCGCCAGCCGCGACGCCGCCAGCGACCCCTGCAGCCACGGCTCCCACATGTCGAGAAACGCCCGCGACGCGCCGGAAGCGACGAAATCGCGCTTCGAGGGCAATTTGCCGAAGAACCCCGCGGGCATGAGGCGACCCCTAGAGACCGTTGGGACACTCGAAATGACGCAGCGACGATAGACTTAAGGGGTTGTTGAGCGACCCGGAACCGAATTCGAACGACACCTCGCGCCCGCCTACGATGAAGCTGACGCTGACCGCGGAGCCGCGCTGGATCATCGTGCCGGCGTCGACGAGGCGGAAAAACGCCCATGCGCCGTTACGCTCGAGATTTGACCTGCGATCCGGCATGTCCGGCGCCATGGTGATCGAGGCCGTCCCCGATCCCGCCCCCGGCCATTGCAGCGCGCCGGGAGTCGCGCTGCCCTGCTGGGCGACGACCTGCGCGCCATTGACGGCGAGCGTCGCCGTCTGCGCCTCGCCGCTCAGCGTCAGCGGCTTGACCGCGAAATTGAGGTTCGGCGCGCCGCCGCCGGTCGGGAAGAACGCGTCGCGGATCTCGGCGGCCTGCTGGAAGCGCCGCAGCGTCGTCAACGAGAGCGGCCGGGTCACGTTGGAGTCGCTCTTCCAGCTCCAGGATTTCGAGCCGGTGTTGGCGAGCGGCGCCAGATTGGCGGCGAAAAACTTGTCGATCACGCCGTTGGGCGCAAATATGCGCGCGAAATCGCCGAGCGGCACGTCGCGATCGCTCTTGGCGAACGGATAGTTGTTGGCGACGACCTGCTGGCACGGCGCGGTGACCTCCTGCGCCATCTGCTCGGTGAGTTGGGCGACGGTGCGGTTGCCGACGTCGCCGGCCGCATCCTTCGCCACCTTGCTCATCATCCCGGCGAGCGGCTGCGGCAGCCGCGTCACGTTGGAGCGCAGGCTCGCCACCTCGATCTCGACCTGCTCCAGCGCGCGCTTTGATTGCGAGGGATTGCTCCCCGCAAGCGCCTCCTGGCGATAGAGCTCGTTGAGATTGGCGAGCAGGTTGTCGATCGGCCGCGAGCCGGGATCGCCGTCGACGAGGATCTGGATCGGCTTGAAATAAGCCTCGATATTGGCGCCCGGCGTCGCCGGCGCCGGCTCGCCCGCACGGCGCTGCTGCCGCATCGCGGCGTCGATAAGCTGGAACGCGTTGTAGTTTATGGTCGACTCGAGCTTCTGCCGCCCGATCTTCTTGGCCGCCTTGGTCACCTCGTCGTCCTCCGCCGCCGCCTGCGGCTTCATCCGCTCCTGCGTCAGCGCCGTCTCGTTGCGGATCGATTCGAAGATCTGCTTGATTGGCGAGGTCGGCGCCGAGGCCGCGCTCAGCGCCAGATAGCGCGGCCGGTCGGCGAGCAGCGGCCGCAGCGCCAGATTGGAGATCGCGACGTTCCATGCGCCGATGAAATCGTTCGAGTAGAGGTCGAGAATGTCGGGAAACAGCTGCGTGTACTGCTGTTGCACCGCCGCTTGTTCGCCCGAGGCCCCGAGCACCCAATTGTCCTTGGCGAGCGCCCCGGCGATGGTCTGCATATGCCCGAGCAGCCCCTTGTAGAATCCGTTGTAGGTGAAGAACGCCGGCACCCTGACGCTGTCGAGGCTCGCGCCATTGGCGGCCTCAAACACCAGGCCGACGTCGGGCCCGCCGCGCTGCGAGGCGACCCAATCCTCAATCACCTCCGTGCGCGCCTCCGAGCGCAGGATCGCATAGGCGCGCTGCGCGACCCGCATGCGCGCCAGCGTCGCCTGCGCCTGCGCCACCAAGGGGCCGTTGAGCGAGACCTTGACGGTTTCGCTGGTGTCCATGTCGAGCATCGCCTTCAGATGCCCGACCAGCAGCGCGCGCCCTTGCGCATAAGGCGCGCCGGGAAACACGCGCTCCTCCCAATCGTGGCTGAACCAATCGAGAACCAGATCCTTGTCGATGAACGGCGCCTTGTGGCCGAGCATCAGATAAACTTTCAACGCCTCGTAGAGATAATTGGGATCGTTGAGGTTGCGGGTGATCTCCTTCTCCAGCGCGAGGATCAGGCGCGGCCGCATCAACCGCTCCAGCGCGCTCTGGTAGGCGTCGACCGAGACGTCCTGCACCCTGCCGCGCTCGCTGAGGCCGAACGTGTCCTTGACCGGCGTCGCCTTGCGGGTGTTGTCGTAGCCGTAGGGCAGCGGCGGCAGCGCGCCGACCAGCTCATAGACCGGGCGCACGTCGGGATCGTTGATCATCGTCTGCTTGACCAGCGGCGCGGCGGCGGCGGCGTAATTGTCGAAGCCGAGCTCGGTCGCCTTGATGACAGCCGTATTGCCGCCGAAGCTCACCCACCACAGCCCCAGCACACACGCCGTAGCGAGCGCTATCGAGGCGAAGAAAGCCGTGCGCAGGATGATCGCGCGCCGCACCGCCGCCATGTTGACCGACACCCAGCCGGCCTCGCCGAACACCACCTTGGTCAACAGATCGTGCAGGAAATAACTCTTGCCGACGCCCGAATGCGCCGCCGCGCCGAAACTCTCGACGCCATAGCTGCGTTGCAGCGCGCCGATCACGGCGTCGAGCGGCGTCCCCTCCTGCACGCCGGAGGTGAAATAGAACCCGCGCAGCGCCGCCGTGGTCTGATAGCGCGTCGGCTCGAACACCCGGTTGAGGAATTCGATCACCGGCTTGCGGATCGCGGTGAGCTGCGCCGGCATCGCGAACAGGCTCACGCGCGCCCGGGGATCGGGCTCCTCCTGCAACCGCTCCGGCATGCGCTCGAAGATGCGCTTGACCAAGAGGTCGAACTCTTCCGGCGCCTGCGCCACGGTGTTGGCGGTCTTGGTCGCGGCCTGGAATGTCGCGCCCCACACGACATTGCGTCCCGCTTCATCCAGCTCTGCGAAATAAGGTGAGAAGCCGGCGATCAGATCCATTTTTGTGAACATGACATAGACCGGGAAGCTCACGCGCAACTGCTCGTGCAGCTCGCCGAGCCGGCGGCGGATCGCGTCGGCGTGCGCGGTGATCTCCTGAGCCGACAGCGTCAGCAGATCGACGATCGAGATCGCGAGCAGCACGCCGTTGATCGGCTGGCGCGGCCGGGTGCGGCGCAGCAGGTCGAGGAAGGCGAGCCAGCTCTTTTTGTCGGCCTTGGCGTCGGAATCCTGCGTCGTATAGCGCCCGGCGGTGTCGATCAGCAAAGCCTGATCGGTGAACCACCAATCGCAATAGCGCGTGCCGCCGATGCCCTTGATCGCCTGCGGCCCGCCGGTGACGGCGAGCGGAAAGCGCAAGCCGGAGTTGATCAGCGCCGTCGTCTTGCCCGCGCCGGGCGGGCCGATGATGATATACCAGGGCAGATCGTACAGCGCCGCCGCCCCGGATTTGGAGTTCTTCAGCGTGGCGAGCGCGTCCTCCATCTTCTGCTTGAGGACCGGGGCGTCGCTGTCTTCCTCGTCCGCCTCGGTCAGCGCCTTCGCCAGCTCCTTGGCGGCCTGGACGCGCTTGTAGACGCGCCAGCCAATGAGGCCGCCGACGACGAGGAAGATGACGAAAATGATCGTCAGCCGGACCCCTGTGCCCTCGAGCGGCGCGTAATCGGCGACCGCGATCAGCGGCCCGCCGAACCAGATCAGCAAACTCAGCAGGATGGCGCCGAGAACGCTCAGGCCGATCCAAAGCCAGAAAGCCCAGGTCATGAGCACACCCTGGAGTCGGTGCGCGGGATCGAGATTTCGACGCGCCGGTTCTTCGACTTGTTGGCCTCGACGTCGTTGGGCGCGACCGGATCGCCCGCGCCCTTGCCCTTGACGACGAGGCGGCTTTGGTTGCTCAGGCCCGGCTTCAGCACGGACGCAACCGCCCGCGCGCGCGCCTCCGAAAGCTCGAAGTTGGAGGGGAAGGCGATGGTCTTGATCGGGTCGTTGTCGGTGAAGCCGGTCACGGTGATGTCGCCGGGCTCGTTGTCCAGCACCGCCGCGATCTTCTTCGCCATCGGCACGAACGCCGGCTTGGTGGTCGCGCCGCCGGAGGGGAACAGCACCAGCGAGCCGACGCGCACGAAGATCGTCGTCGGCGTCTGGTCGGCGCTCGCCGTGCCGGCCATGATCTCTTGCGCCAGCGCGCGGCGGATGCAGATCAGCTGCGGCGCGACGTCGGGTTTGATGCTGGGCGGCGGCGGCGCCGGCGCCTCGCGCGCGAGCTGGATCTCGCTGTCGGGGTAGAACCCCGCCATCTTCAACGCCAGCGCCTCCGCCTGGCCGTTGAGCAGATGGCGCAGCACCAGATAGACCAGCAGCAGCAGCGCCCCCGCCGCCGCCGCCACCGCCCAAACGGGGATCTGCAAGCGGCTGTTGGCGAGCCCGATGGTCTGGCCGCGCCAATGCGGCGACAGATCCTCGATCGTCTTGGGCGCATTGCGCCGGATCGTCTCGTAGAGATCGCGCCGCAGCCCCTGCAGCGCCCCCATGCCGCCAGCCGCGCGATAGACGCCCTCGAAGCCGAGGCTGAGGCAGGCGTGCATCAGCTCCAGCAGCGGCAGATTGACGGCCGGGTTCTGCTTGGCGCGGTCGAGCTCCTTGAAGAACTTGGTGCCGCCCTCGCGCTCGCCGAAGAAGCGGACCAGCATCGAATAGCGGGTCCAGATGTGGCGATCCTCGGTCGGCAGGTTCTGCACGATGTCGTCGGCGGTCGCGGCGAGCGCGTATTTGGCCACCTGCACCTGCTCGGCCGGGGCGCCGCCGGCGCGCGCGTCGCGCTCGAAAGCCTCGATCGCCTGCGCCATCTGGTCCATCAGCGGCCCCGCGCCGGCCCGCGACAGCATCGTGCGCAAGCGCCCGAGCGTCAGCAGCAGCGAGGCGGAGGCGCGCATCAGCGGATTGTCGGCGACCATGACGAGGTCGACCGAGACATGCGGCGAGGCCGGCGCAGGCGTCATCGGCGGCGGCGCGGCGTTGGCGGCGAGGTAGGGGTTGACCTGCTGCCCCGCCATCCAGGCGTCGCCGCCGGCGGACGCGGGCGGCGGCGGCGGCGCGGCGGGATAGGCGACGCCCGATTGCGGCCGCGACATCGGCGGCGCGCCGCCCTGCGAGGGCGGATAAGGCTGCGGCGAATAAGGCGCAGGCGGCGGCTGATAGGCGGGCGGCGGCGGCGGCGCGCCCGGCGGCGGCTGCGGCAGCCGGCCGCCCGGATTGGGGCGTATGATCGTCCGCTCCGCCTTGGCGAACGGATCGTCGCCGTTGCTCATCTGCGGCCTTCCCTGATCGCCCAGAACTCAAGCTGCAGCTCGGGCCAATCGCCCGCGAAATGCATGCCGACCGCGCTGGCGATGCTGAACTCGGGCCACAGTGGCGAGGTGCGGTCGAGATAGAAATAGACGTGATCGGTGATGGCGCGAATCTGCGGCGGCGGCGTCGGCAGGTGCACCAGCGGCACGCCGGGCAGATGCGCGTGAACGATCTCGTTCATCTTGGTGTTGGGGCCGACCTTCAGATAGGCCGGCAGGCTCGACTGGATTTCGTTCAACGGCCGCCGCGCCGAGACCTCCAGAATGAAGCTGGCGTTGCGGAACAGCGTGCGGTCCTTGATCGTCGAGACATAGGCGTTGGGCGCCCGCTCGATCAGCTCCAGCCTTATCGCGCGGCGGTCGAGCTGGGCGGAGAGGAAATCCTGGATGTCGCGCAGCACCGGCGCGAAGGATTTCTCCAGATCGTCGTGGACGTAGGTCTCGTACTCGCGCGCGCGCCGCTCGGGCGTGGCGAAGGTCGCCAGCTCGCCAGCGACGCGCAGCAGCTCCTCGTAGAGCCGCTCGGGATGAACGCTGCGGGTGCGGCGGAAATGCGCCAGCACCGGCGACTCGCGATTGAGCATCTGCAGCATCAGATAGTCGGCGCTCTGCAGCCCGCCGCCCGCCGTCGGGTCGCTGGCGTAGCGCGCGAGTTCGTCGAGCTTGGCGCCGATCCAGCCGATGACGCGGTCGAGCCAGCCCTCGACCGTCGCATGCGCGCCCACCAGCAGCAGCGGCGGCGCGAATTTCTCGTCGAAGATCAGCGTCTTGTCGTGCACCTCGACCAGCTTGGCGGCTGGCAGGCTGACGAAGCCCGGTTTCTGCGTCTTGCGGATCTCATAGGCGAGCCGGGGATAGGCGACCTCGATCTCCTCCTCGATGCGCAGATGCGAGGTTGAGTCGATCACCGTCTCCGTGCCGATGACGTAGCGGGTGGCGCTCTCGCCGGCTAAAGGCCCGACCTCGCGCGAGTTCTCCGAGCGCGCCGGCGCGGTCAGCCAGATCACCTGGCCGGTGGCGGATTCCGGCACGTCGATCGGCGCCGGCGGCGGGCTTTCGGCGGGAAAATCGAACAGCCCGCCGTCCGGCATCACCCCGGCGGCGCGGCGCAGCGCGAACTTGCCCTGATGCGCGAGATCGCGGTCGATCTCGACCGCGGCGAAGCCCCAGGGGTATGGCGTGACATGCCGCGTCCGGCTCTCGATCGCGTTCTCCAGATAGCGGTCGGCCTGCTGCAGATGATGCGGCCGCAGGAACAGTCCCTCGGACCAGTGAACTTTTGCGTTCCACGACATGTGCGACGGCGCTCCCCCGGTTTTTTAGTCAGCCGCCTTGTTCGTTCAGCCGGTCGTAGGCTTCCGAGAACAGCCCCATGAAGGCGTCGTTCAGCCGTCCGTCGGAACGTTTCGTCAAGGTTCGCCAGCGCTCCGCATAGGCGTCCCACAACCGCGCCTTACGGGACGCCACCATGGCGCTTAAGCCGCGCTCGGGTTCGAGCGAAGCCTCGATCTTGTCCGGCGCCAGTTCCGCGAACAGCGCCTCGAGCGCGTTCTGCATCGCGCCGTAGGTCAGCACGTTGTGCGCCTTGGCCTCATTGAACACCTGCGCCACCGCGGCGGGCGCGCGCAGATGGATGCGGCTCGGCGGGCCGAACATCGTCTCCATCGCATGTTCGGGGCCGGCGGCGAACTTGATCGGGTTGTTCTCCGCCGGCTTGTACATGGTGTGCTGCGCCGAACGGATCGCCGACTTGGTCTGCCGCCGACTCGCCGCCATCTGGATCAGACTCTCCGCCGTCAGCCGCAACACCTCGCCGATCTCGTCGGCGACCTCGTTGGGATCGCGCCCCGCAATCGCCGACGGCGGAATGCCCGCAGCGGCGGCGATCCGGTTGAGCAGCGAAGCCTCCGTGGCGTCCGAGGCGGGCCGGGGTGGCGCGGGCCGCGGCGGTTGCGGCGGCGGCGCGGCAGGCGCAAAGACCGCAGCCGGCTCGGCCGCAGCCGCCAGCGGCTCTAGAACACGCGCCGGCGGCTCAAAAACACGCGCCGGCGGCTCCAAAACACGCGCCGGCGGCTCTAGAACACGCGCCGGCGGCTCGAAAGACGGAGACGGCGTCGGCTCGGCGGCGCGCGCCGCGGCCGGCTCGAAAATCGGCGACGCGGCGACGGGTTCGGCCGGTCGAATCGGGCGCGGACGCTCGACCAGCGGCAGCGCGCGCGGATCGGGCGGCGGCGGAACCGGTATCGGCGGCGGGGTCGAAGTGAGCCACGCCTCGTCCATAGGCGCCGGCGCGGCTGGCTGCGACCAGACCGCCGCAGCCGCGGGCGCATCGGGCTGCGACCACACCGAAGGCGCCGCCGAGCCCGGGGTCACGCCCGCGTCGGTCGCGAAGTCGAGGAAATCGCCCGGCCTCGCCGGCCCTTTGCGCACCCGGTAGGCTTCTCGGCCCTCGGGCGGCGCAACCTCGCCGACCGCGCCCCAGACGTCGGCCGCCGCCGGCGCCGCGGCGCCTACGAATCCCGCCGCCTCGACCGGCTCGGCGCGGCCGCCCTCGATCGCAACCGCGATGATATAGGGACCGATCGACAGCCGGTCCCGATCGCGCAGCCGATACGGCGCGTCGAGCCGGAACTGCCCCCCGTTGACAAAGGTGCCGTTGGTCGAGACGTCGTACAACCAATATTCGTTGTCGCGGTAGCGGATCTCGCAATGTTTCGAGGAGACGTAGCGGCTGGGATCGGGCAGCGTCCAGTCGAGGTGCGCATCGCGGCCGATGTCGATCCCTCGCGCTTTGACTTCGACCCTGAGCGGGCCGCCGTCAGGCAGCCGATCCATATTTTCGATGGCCAAACGAAGCGTCATAGGCGCCCTGAACCTTGCGCCGCCACTATCGCCGCCTTTGTCAGGCCCCGCAAGCTCAACGGCTCGCCACGCTGAGGCTGGTCACGACGACGAGCTTCTTGACCTGCCCGCTGCGGAACGCCGCAAGAAAGGCGTCGTAGTTCTTGAACGATACACAGCCGTTGGAGTCGCCGCCCTCGCCGAGCATATAAGTATGGGCCAGCAGTCCGGCGCGGCCGAAGATCGCCGACGGTCCGCCGACCGGATTGAGCCGCAGCGCCTGCACGCCGTGGAACAGATCCTCGCGCATCGTCAGGTCGTAGACGTGCGGCGGCGTCGCGCCGCGGTCCCTCTCCTCGACATGGGCGGGATCGTCGCGCAGCGGCCCCAGGCCCGAATGCGCCTCCAGCCGCGACCCGTCCGGCAGATACACGGTGTGCGCCATCAGATCGTAGACGGCGGTGAAACGGTCGTACTGGTTGAGCGTCGCCGGCTTCGGCCCGAACTCGACGCCGTCGGTCTTCCTCTCCGGGCCGGGGGGCGGCGTCGGGGCCGGCGCGAGCGCGACCACGGCGGGCGCGGCTTGGTTGAGATCGATCGGCCGCGCGTGCGGCATCGGCGCCGAGGGTCCGAGCGCGACGCTCGGCGACGTCGGCCGCTCCGCGAATACTGGGTTTTGCCGCGCGGGGGCGGTTCGCTGCACCGGAACCTGCGCCCGCGGCGCCGGCGGCGGCGTGTAGTCCTGCGGCAACGGCTGGGTGAAGATCGACTTCGGCGGCCCGGCCGGAGCGTAGACATAGGGCTCGGGCAAAGTCGGCTCCGGCTCGGCGGAGGTCATCATCGGCGGCGGCAGCGCCGGCGGCGGCTCCGGCGGCGTCAGACGGGCGACGACGACCGGCGACAATGCGGCAGGCGCCTGCCCCGCGTTGTAGGCGCTGACGCAGATGAACGCGCCCGCCCCGAAAAAGGCCGTCCCCACCGCGAGCAGGACGAGTGTTTCGACGGAAAAACGGCGACGCCCTTCAGACATCGGTTTGACCCTCGCTTCCAGGCGCGCCCCGGCGGGGTCGCTTGTCGGGGAGAGCTTACGGTCTGGTGTAACGGGTTGTTAAGATGGATGACGAAAAAAACCGCCCTCGCCGGCTTTTGACCGCGTCCGTCGGTGTGACGAGCCCTGTCGCGCGGGGGGGGGGCGCCGTCATCGCCAGCGTGGTGCGCAAGCCGCTAAAGGCTCGTGTCGTCGGAGCGCCGCAACGCGCACCCCTCGATCCGCCACGCCCCGTCCGGTTGACGGGCCAGCAGATAGACGCCGGCCCACACGTCATTGTCGGCGTCGACGAAAACGATGGCCTGCCGCACCCGCTCGCCGTCGCGCTGCTCGACGCCGAACTCGGCGCTGCGATGACGGTAGACAGCCGGATAGGCGGATTTGACCATCGCCAGGAAGCTCGCGGCGTCGTCGAATTGCTCGCGGATCGCCGGCGCGGCGAACGCATAGGCCGCCTGGGCGTCGTCGCGCGCGAATGCCTCCAACTGGCTGGAAATCACCCCCTGTACGTCCGACGCCTCGTCGGCGCGAACCGGCGCGCAGAGAAGACAAAGTCCCGCCAGAAGCAAGGCCGCGCGCATGGAAACCCTCGACCGCGCCCCTCTTACGCGCAAACGCCGCCGGCGGATCAAATCACACGCTCGTCTGCGCCGCCTTGGTCAGCAAGCAGCCCGTGGTTCTCCAGCCGCCGTCGCCCTGTTTCGACAGGACGAACAACGCCGACCAGACTTCGTTGTCGTCGGCCACGATCGTCACCACAAGGCCGACCTCGTCGCCCTTGCGCGCCGCCGGGCCGAAATCGACGCTGCGATGGCGGGCGATCGGCCCGTATTTCGATTTCACCACGCCGATGAAATTGGCGGCGGAAACGAACCGTTGCTGAATTTCCGGCGCCGCAAGTCTCCAGGCGCCCGCCGCGTCGTCGCGCTCGAACGCGTTCAGTTGATCGGCGACGACCGCCTGCGCGTCGGCCGGCGCGGCTTCGAATGCGAACGCCTTCGGCGTCACCAGCGCGAAGCCAACTACAAATCCGAGATACCAGGACTTTGGACTAATCATGTCGCCCTCCGTCATCCGGAAACTAGACGCATCGCGTTGTTTCATGTTCCGCAACTGTGTCAGATTTTTTTAGCGGTTTCGGTAGCTTGCGCCACACGTCGGGCCTGTTAAGTTCGGTTTACGGGACGCTTGGCGATCCGCGGCGGGCTTGACTTAGGTCAATTACGCTCAAGCTCCCGGGCGCGAGGCTACCGGGCGCGCGCCCCGGCCTTCAGAATCGCTGAACGGCCGAGAGATGCGTTGCCGGCGCGACGCCGGCGTTGTCACCCGTTTTCAACTTGAGGCAATCCATGACCGAGATCACCAAGGGCGTCAGCCGCCGCACGGTCCTTATTGCGGCCGCCGCCGCGGCGCCCCTATTCGCGCTTGGCGGCGCCAACGCCGGCACGCTGCCGCAGACCGCCGTCGCCTATCAGAAAGAGCCGAAGGACGGAAAGCAGTGCGACGGCTGCAACCTGTTCATCGCCCCCGCCAGCTGCAAGTCCGTGGCCGGCGAGATCGTGCCGACCGGCTATTGCAAGCTGTGGGTCAAGAAGCCGGCCTGACGCGCCGGTCTAGGCAAGCGCCACGGACGCCGGCTTAAGCTCCGGCGCCCGCGGCCACGCGATCAGACAGAACATCAGCCCGAGCGGCGCCCAGCTCATCGGCATGCCGACCTTCTTCAGCTCCAGCATGAGGAAGGGCATGGTGAAGGCGAGCAGCAGCGCGACGATCTCGCCAAGGTCGATCTGCCGCTCCTCGCGGCAACGCGCGACGAAATACCAGACGAGCGCAAACGTCATCATCGGCATGTCGTAGTTGAAGGCGTGCGGCGTCGCCAGATAGGTCCCGACCACCAGCAGCGCCGCCGCCCGCGGGCTAGGCCCCTGCGCCGCCCAGGCCCGCCAGACCACGACGGCGACCGGAATCGAAATCGCCAGCTGCGCCCCCCAGGCGACCGAGCGCCACGCCCCCAGCATGATGGCGTTGGCGTAAATCGTCGGCATGTAGCCGACAACGGGATGAAAGCGCGTGGCGTATTCGACCAGCGAATGCGCCCACAGCCCCCACAGCGAGAAACCGTAGACATAGCCCGAAACAGCAAAGCAGAGCGCAAAAGTCGCCGCGGCGGAGGCGATCGCCCGCCAGCCGCCCATCGCCAACAGCGCCACCGGGACCAGCACGCCGAGCTGCGGCTTGTAGGTGAGTAGGCCGAACAACACGCCGGCGAGAACCGGACGCATCGGCAGCAGCCGCAGCGCCCCGATCATCAGCGCGCCGGAGAGATAACCGGTCTGGCCCGAGATCAGCGTGATTCCCGTCGCCGGGGCGATGCAGGCGCCCAAAACCCACCACCATTCGCGCCAGCGCCCCCACGCCATCGCCGCGATATAGGCGAGGAACGCCGGAACCATGAACACGTAGAACGCCCAGTGCAGCGGCAGCCGTCCGAGCGGCCCGAGCAGCAGCAGGAAACTCGGCGGATACGGAAACGGATTGTAGCCGTCCGGATTCATGCCGAGCGCGATCTGTCGCGCATGCAGCGCATCGGGATCGAAATTGACCACGGCGTCGCCGGCATGGGTCACGACGGCGGACGTCCACAGCGCGAAGAAGTCGCCGAAGTGATAGCCCTGGTCGCCGGCCAGCGTGAACTTCACTGCGAAAAACACGTAAGCGATGAACATGGCGGCGACGAACATCGCCGTCAGTTCCGCCGCCTTGCGCGACAGCTGCAAGTCGAGCGGCCCCGTCAGCCGCCAGCCTCCCGCCGCGCGTCCTGACATCGACGCCTGCAGACTCATGCCCGAACCCCGCCTTCGCGTCGGAAAGACGCAAGGGCAATCAAGCAGGGTTTCGTTATCGAAGGGCTAAATCCCGGCGCGCAAGAGGCAATCGCCGTCTCAGCGGATAGGCGCCGAATCTGCGCGAGCCGAATTCGACGCCAAACGGGTCTGGATCAACTGGCCGGCCGCCTCGACCCTAATTCCCGGAAAAACCAAAATAGAAGGCGACCGACCGTAAAAAGGTGTGCTTGACGCAGTAGCGTCAACATAGCGGCAAAAATGCCGCCAGAGCAAGACCGTCGCGCTGATAGGTTGCAAAAATGCGCGCCCCGGCGGCGCGACTCTATGCGGCGCCCAACCGCTCGCGTTTCGCGCCGGCGGAGCGAAACGCGAGCCGCTCCGCAGGCGCTTGGCTGGACGGCTTCTCCTCGGGCGGTTTCTTCGCAACTTTCCCGTGGGATCGCTTGGCCGCCGGCGCGGGTTCGACGCCGCCTTGCGCCAAGGTCCACAAATGGCTGCGCAGCCAGTCGCGCTCCGCCGTCTTGAACTCGGCCTCCCCGCTGCGTCCCGTCCGTTCAGACAAATTCCATGATCACCGCGTCCACCGCCAGCGAGTCGCCGGGCTTGGCCAGCAGCTTGGCCACCGTCGCGTCGCGCTCGGCGCACAGCACGTTCTCCATCTTCATCGCCTCGACCATGCAGAGCGGATCGCCGACCTTGACCTCCTGGCCCTCCTTGACCGCCACCGACTTCACCAGCCCCGGCATCGGGCACAGCAGGAAGCGGGAATTGTCGGCGCCCTTGCGCTCCAGCATCAGCAAGGCAAGTTCGGCCTCGCGCTCGGTGTAAACGCAGGCCGTGGTCTGCGCGCCGCCGTGGGCGATCGAGAAGCCATTGGGAATCGGCCGCAACTGCGCCGACACCGGCCGCTCGTCGATGTCGCCGCGCCAGACCGGATAGCCCGGCGTCCACGGCGATTCGACGCGAAGCCGGCGCCCGTCCTCAAACAGCACGTCGATGCCTTCGACGCCGTCGTTGCGCTTGCCGACGGTGAGCGGGATGCGCGCCTTGCCGAGCGCGACGACGCGCTTGAGGTCGAATTCGAGCCGCGCGGGCGCACGCAACTGGCCGCTGATCTCGCGCTTGCGCAGGTTCATGACGTGATCGACATGCGCGGCGATGGCGGCGACGAAGCGCTCGGTCTCGCCCTGCGGCGGCTGGCTGGCGAAACCTTCGGGAAACTCCTCGGCGATGAAGCCGGTCGAAAGCCGCCCCGCGCGCCAGCGCTCGTGGCGCATCAGCGCCGACAGGAACGGGATATTGTGGCGGATGCCCTCGATATAGAACGCGTCGAGCGCGATGGCCTGCGCCTCGATCGCCTCCGCCCGCGTCGGCGCATGGGTGACGAGCTTGGCGATCATGGGATCGTAAAAGATCGAAATCTCGCCGCCCTCGTAGACGCCGGTGTCGTTGCGCACCGTGACGCCCTCGAGCCGCCCCTCCATCGGCGGGCGATAGCGCACCAGCCGGCCCGTCGAAGGCAGGAAGCCCCGTGTCGGGTCTTCGGCGTAGACGCGGCTCTCGACCGCCCAGCCGTTGAGCTTCACGTCGTCCTGGGTCAGCCGCAGCGGCTCGCCCGCCGCGACCCGGATCATCTCCTCGACGAGATCGACCCCAGTGATCAACTCGGTGACGGGATGCTCGACCTGCAACCGCGTGTTCATCTCCAGGAAGAAGAAGCTGCGGTCCTGCCCGGCGACGAATTCGACCGTGCCCGCCGAATCGTAGCCGACCGCTTGGGCCAGCGCGACCGCCTGCTCGCCCATCTTGCGCCGCGTCGCCTCGTCGAGCAGCGGCGAGGGCGCCTCCTCGATCACCTTCTGGTTTCGGCGCTGGATCGAGCACTCGCGCTCGCCGAGATAGATGACATTGCCGTGCTTGTCGCCGAGCACCTGGATTTCGATATGGCGCGGGTTGACGATGAATTTCTCGACGAACACGCGGTCGTCGCCGAAGCTCGACTTCGCCTCAGATTTCGCCCGCGCGTACCCTTCCGCGACCTCCTTGCGCGAATAGGCGATGCGCATGCCCTTGCCGCCGCCGCCGGCCGAGGCCTTGATCATGACGGGATAGCCGATCTCGTCGGCGATGATGGCGGCGTGCTCGGGCGATTCGATCACGCCGAGATAACCGGGCACGGTGGAGACGCGCGCGGCGTTGGCGAATTTCTTCGATTCGATCTTGTCGCCCATCGCCTCGATGGCTTTGACGTTCGGCCCGATGAAGACGACGCCGGCCGCCTTCAGCGCCTGCGCAAAGGCGGCGCGCTCGGACAGGAAGCCGTAGCCGGGATGCACCGCCTGGGCGCCGGTCTTGCGGCAGGCGTCGAGGATCTTTTCGATCACGAGGTAGGACTCGGCCGCGGCCGGCGGACCGATATGCACAGCCTCATCGGCCATTTCGACATGGAGCGCGTCGGCGTCGGCGTCGGAATAGACGGCGACGGTCTTGATCCCGAGTCGCTTGGCGGTTTTCATCACCCGGCAGGCGATTTCGCCGCGATTGGCGATCAGGATCTTGTCGAACATGAGCTTTGCGCCTTTGTGAGACTTGGCGCGCGTCTTAAGCGAGCCGCGCCCGCGCGTAAATGCGACGGATGCGCGACGGGGGTAGCTTTTGGGATGAGGGACGCGCTCCGCCCGTCGGCGGCCGCGCTATTCGCGAACCGGAGACGTGAATATGACGACCGCCGGCGCGAGCACGACGACTTGCGCCAGGCCGCCCTGGCCGAGGCGATGAAGCCGCATGTGACGCCATTCCGCGCCAATTATTTCGGGACCGAGGCGCTCATCGTGTCGCGAGCGCCGGTTTGAGGCGGCCCCGAGGCGTCACCCCCTCGCCTTCTCCAGCTCCGCCCTGGCCGCCGCCCGCAGCAGCAGCGCATCGGTGGAAATCGACGCGAACGCGATTCCCCGCTCGCGCGCGGCCTTCGCCTGCGCTCCGGTAAAGCAGAACAGCCCCGCGAACTTGCCCGCCCGCTTCGCCGCCGCGACCACCTGCGACAGCGCCGCCTCGACCGCCGGCCCGTGCGGGTCGACCGTGCCGCCGTCGGCAAGCGCGATCGACAGGTCCGACGGCCCGACGAACACCCCGTCGATCCCCGGCGTGGCGCAGATCTCGTCCGCCGCCGCCAGCGCCTCGCGCGTCTCGACCATGGCGATGGCGAGCGTGATCGCGTTGGCCTCGTGCAGATAGGCGGGACCGACGAAGCCGCTCAACGGCGAGCAGGCCCGCGGCCCCCAGGAGCGCTTGCCCAGCGGCGGGAACTTCATCGCCTCGGCGAACGCCCGGGCGTCCGCGGCGCTGTTGATCATCGGCGCGATCACGGCCGCCGCGCCCATGTCGGCCATCCGGCTGGCGGCGGCGAAATCGCCGACGCCGACGCGCACAACCGTCGGCTTGCCCGCCAGCGCCACGCTCAGGATCGCCCGCGCCGCGCCGACGAGATCGAACGAGCCGTGCTGCATGTCGAGCGTCACGGCGTCGAAATCCTCGCGCGCCAGCGCCTCGGCGACCTGCGCGTCGTTGATCCCGACCCAGGCGCTGTAGACGCCGCCGGCGCGAAGCGCCTTGGCGAGTTTGCCGATCACCGCTTCGGTCATGATACCCCCCGAAAAACGGCGAACATCGCGGCTCGCGGCGACGACGTCAACACGCGCGAGCGCCGTCCCGCCCCCGCTAGCCGTGGTATTCCAGCGCATCGACCCAATCGTGCGCGACATTGGCTTTGTCTTCCGCGATCCAGCGGATCATCCATTGCACGTGTTCGGCCTCCTCGGCGACGAACTCGCCCGCCGCCGCCTTGACCTCGGGGTCCGAGGTCTGGTCGAACACCTGCTTGTAGAAATCGTATGCGGCGCGTTCGGCGTCGAGCGCGATCTCCAGCGCCTCCGCCTTGGCGATCATCGGATCGGCGGCCCAGATCGCCGCCGATTCCGGGCTCTCGAAGCTCGGCCATTCGAACTGGCCCGGCGTCAGCGTCGGCAGATCGTGAAAACCCGACCGGGCGCGGGCCTCCGCGTGATGCATCTGCGAAAACTTCGCCAGCTTGCGGAAGATCTTCTCCGCCTCGCCATTGCCCGCGGCGCCCATCGAATCCGCGAGCTGCGCGTAACGCAGCGCCGCCTCCTGCTCGAGCTTGACGGCGTAAGCCAGGAACAGGTCGACGTTGTCGTGAGGCTGCTCGCTCATGCCGCACCGCCGGGCGAGCCGGTGAACTCCACCAGTATATCCTGATCGCGCACGATATACTGGCATGCCAGCCGATGCCTCGGCATGACGTCGTCGATTTCGGCGCGGGCGATCTCTTCGTTGGTGATCTTGCCGAGCTCCTTCAACTTGGTCTTCTCTCTTTCGGTCAGCGCCGCGGCCATGTTTCCCTTTTCGAGCGGCGTCACCTTGATGAGGCAGGACCCGCACTCGCCGTTGCGGCACTCGAGCGGAATCTTGATCTTGTTCGCTTCGGCGACCGCCAGAATCGTCTTGGTGTCGCCGGCTATGGCGTAGACCGTGACGTCCTTGGTCATGAGCGGCGAAGAAAATATGACATTGGCCAAGGGGGCAAACTCCGATATCGCGCGCCGAGCCAGCGTCGGCCCCGTCGCAATAGCAAGCTCCGGGCCAGCCCCAGACATCCTCTATCACGTTGATAACTCAATATTTTTTCTCGCGCGCCAGCGACGGCGGGTTGCGCGGCGCGCGCCAGTCTTGTCGAATTCCCGACATTGTCGCCGCAAACCTGACGGCGGCGGGCGGCCGTGCCGGCCTCCGGGCTGGCGGCGCCTCGCCCCTGACGCAACGGCGCCGTATTGACGTCGTGTTTTCGTCGAGAAAGCCGTGTCAGGTCCGATCAATTCCACGCGAGACGCTTTGTCGCAAATGGCCAAACCCTGGGTTCTCTCTTCCGAGCCGCCGCCCGCAGCGGCGCCGCTCGGGCCGCTGCTGGCGGGCGCGCGGGCGCGCGGCGTCGCCGACGGCTTCGCCTGGCTCGGCCTCGCCGCCATCCTGATCGACGACCGCGGCGAGGCGCTGCACGTCAGCGCGGGGGCTGTCGATCTGATGGCGGACTCCTTATATGTGGAGGGCGGGCGGCTCAGGGCGCGCGACCGCGCCGCCGACGACGCGCTCGCCGAGGCGGTCGGCGCCGCGCTCACCCTGGGTCATAGCGGCAAGGTCCGGCTTTCCGGCGACGGCGGCGAAATGTGGGTGCATGTCGCGCCGATGCCGGCGGACGAGGACGACCCCTATCAACTGCTGCGCGCCGTGGCGCTGTTGAACCGCGCGCCGACGTCGCGACACTGAGGCGCGGCGCCGAAATGGGGATTGCGCACGCGGGGACTTAAAAAGATGTTGACTGCCCTACCGGCCGTGAATATGTTCCGCGCGCTTTCGACAGGCCGTAGAGCTTAGTTGTTCGGCGCGACTCGCGCGGAACCCATCGGCTCTAAACGCTGACGATCTCATCGACGAGAGCCATACGGGCCGGTTTTCCGGCCCGGTCGAGTGCATGAACGTGGCGTATGCTGCGGTCCTCTGCGTTTTGAGCGCCCGGAGCCCTGAAGAGGGTTTTGCGGCGTTTTTGGTTTCGCGCGGGTGAGCGAGAATTTTGGAAAGGGCGGGAGCGCCCGAGACGGGACGAAGGGCTGTAAATGCCGACGATCAGTCAGTTGATCCGCAAGCCGCGGGTGCCGAAGATCTACCGCGAGAAGGCTCGCCATCTGGAGGCTTCGCCCCAGAAGCGCGGCGTCTGCACGCGCGTCTATACGACGACGCCGAAGAAGCCGAACTCGGCTTTGCGTAAGGTCGCCAAGGTGCGCCTGACCAACGGCTTCGAGGTGATCGGCTACATCCCCGGCGAAGGCCACAACCTGCAAGAGCACTCGGTGGTGATGATCCGCGGCGGCCGCGTCAAGGATTTGCCCGGCGTGCGCTACCACATTCTGCGCGGCGTGCTCGACACCCAGGGCGTCAAGGACCGCAAGCAGCGCCGTTCCAAGTACGGCGCCAAGCGTCCGAAGTAAGACCAAGATTTAGGAGCCGACCATGTCGCGCCGTCATTCCGCCGAGAAACGCGAGATCATCCCGGACGCCAAGTACGGGGATATCGTCATCGCCAAGTTCATGAACACCATCATGTACGAAGGCAAGAAGTCGGTCGCCGAGCAGATCGTCTATGGCGCGCTCGACGGCGTCGAGACCAAGGCGAAGTCCGACCCGCTCGCCGTGTTCAAGCAGGCGCTGGAAAACGTCGCGCCGTCGGTCGAGGTCCGCTCGCGCCGCGTCGGCGGCGCCACCTATCAGGTGCCGGTCGAGGTGCGCACCGAGCGCCGCCAGGCCCTGGCCATACGCTGGATCATCAACGCCGCGCGCGAGCGCAACGACAAGACCATGGTCGACCGGCTGGCGTCGGAACTGCTCGACGCCTCCAATAACCGCGGCGCCGCGGTGAAGAAGCGCGAAGACACGCACCGGATGGCCGAGGCCAACCGCGCCTTCGCCCATTACCGCTGGTAAAGCGGTAATCGACCTCCAATGGGAATTTAGTCATGGCCCGCGTTCATCCGATCGAGGACTACCGCAACTTCGGCATCATGGCGCATATCGACGCCGGCAAGACCACGACCACCGAGCGGATTCTCTATTATTCCGGCAAGAGCCATAAGATCGGCGAAGTCCACGACGGCGCCGCCACGATGGATTGGATGGAGCAGGAGCAGGAGCGCGGCATCACCATCACGTCCGCCGCGACGACGACGTTCTGGAACGGCAAGCGCCTCAACATCATCGACACCCCCGGCCACGTCGACTTCACCATCGAAGTCGAGCGGTCGTTGCGCGTGCTCGACGGCGCCGTATGCGTGCTCGACGGCAACCAGGGCGTCGAGCCGCAGACCGAGACCGTATGGCGTCAGGCCGACAAGTACGGCGTGCCGCGCGTGGTGTTCGTCAACAAGATGGACAAGACTGGCGCGGACTTCTTCCGTTGCTTCGACGAGATCAGGACCAAGGTCGGCGGCCGTCCGGTCGCGATCCAGCTGCCGATCGGCTCGGAGTCCAACTTCAAGGGCATTATCGACCTGATGCGCATGAAGGCGGTCGTCTGGGAAGACGAGGGCCTCGGCGCGAAATATCACGACGAAGAGATCCCGGCCGAACTGCTCGAGCAGGCCAAGGAATACCGTCACGCCCTCATCGAGGCCGCCGTCGAACTCGACGACCACGTGATGGAGCAGTATCTGGAAGGCCACGAGCCCGACATCGAGACGCTGAAGCGCTGCATCCGCAAGGCGGTGCGGCAGATCACGTTCGTTCCCGTGCTGTGCGGCTCCGCGTTCAAGAACAAGGGCGTGCAGCCGCTGCTCGACGCCGTCGTCGACTATCTGCCCTCCCCCGCCGATCGCGAAGGCATCCAGGGCATCGACGTCGACACCGGCGAGCCGATCGTGCGCAAGCCGCTCGATTCCGAGCCGTTCTCGATGCTCGGCTTCAAGATCATGGACGATCCGTTCGTCGGCACGATCACCTTCTGCCGCGTCTATTCCGGCCACATCGAGTCCGGCACCACGGTGCTCAACTCGACCAAGGACAAGAAAGAGCGCGTCGGCCGCATGCTGCTGATGCACGCCAACAACCGCGAAGACGTCAAGGAAGCCTTCGCCGGCGACATCGTCGCGCTGGCCGGCCTGAAGGACACGCGCACCGGCGACACCCTGTGCGACCTGCAAAAGCCGGTCATCCTGGAGAAGATGGAGTTCCCCGAACCCGTCATCGAGATCGCCATCGAGCCGAAGTCGAAGGCCGACCAGGAGAAGCTCGGCATCGCGCTGGCCAAGCTTGCGGCGGAAGACCCCTCGTTCCGCGTCTCGACCGATCAGGAATCCGGCCAGACCATCCTGAAGGGCATGGGCGAACTGCATCTCGACATCAAGGTCGACATCCTGCGCCGCACCTACAAGGTCGACGCCTCGATCGGCGCGCCGCAGGTCGCCTATCGCGAGAAGCTGACCAAGAAGACCGAGATCAACTACACCCACAAGAAGCAGACCGGCGGCACCGGACAGTTCGCCAAGGTGGTGATCGTGTTCGAGCCGGCGGAAGCCGGCGCGGGCTCCTCGTTCGAGTCCAAGATCGTCGGCGGCGCGGTGCCGAAGGAATACATCCCCGGCGTCGAAAAGGGCATCAACTCGGTGATGGGCGCGGGCGTGCTCGCCGGCTTCCCCGTCGTCGACGTGAAGGCGACGCTGATCGACGGCGCCTATCACGACGTCGACTCCTCGGCGCTCGCCTTCGAGATCGCGTCCCGCGCGGCGTTCCGCGAGGGTCTGCAGAAGGGCGGCGCGGTGCTGCTCGAGCCGATCATGAAGGTCGAGGTCGTGACGCCCGAGGAGCACACCGGTTTCGTGATGGGCGATCTGCTCTCCCGTCGCGGCCATGTGCAGGGTCAGGACATGCGCGCCAACGCGGTCGTGATCAACGCGATGGTGCCGCTGGCCAACATGTTCGGCTACGTCAACCAGCTTCGCTCCGGCACGCAGGGCCGCGCGAACTTCACGATGCAGTTCGATCACTACGAGCAGGTCCCGGCGAACGTCGCCAAGGAAATCATGGAGAAGAACAAGTAACGCTGCGGCGTCGCCTGTTTTTCTGAACCTCAAGAGATACGCAAAGGAGCCTGGCAATGGCAAAAGCTAAGTTCGATCGTTCGAAGCCGCATTGCAACATCGGCACGATCGGTCACGTCGACCACGGCAAGACCTCGCTGACGGCCGCGATCACCAAGGTGCTCGCCGAGACCGGCGGCGCCACCTACACGGCTTACGACCAGATCGATAAGGCCCCGGAAGAGAAAGCCCGCGGCATCACGATCTCGACCGCGCACGTCGAGTACCAGACCAAGGCGCGCCACTATGCGCACGTCGATTGCCCCGGCCACGCCGACTATGTGAAGAACATGATCACCGGCGCCGCGCAGATGGACGGCGCGATCCTCGTCGTGTCCGCCGCCGACGGCCCGATGCCGCAGACCCGCGAGCACATCCTGCTCGCCCGTCAGGTCGGCGTGCCGGCGCTCGTCGTCTACATGAACAAGGTCGACATGGTCGATGACGCCGAACTGCTTGAGCTGGTCGAGCTCGAGGTTCGCGAGCTGCTTTCCAAGTACGAGTTCCCCGGCGACGACATTCCGATCGTCAAGGGCTCGGCGCTGATGGCGCTGGAAGACAAGCAGCCGGAGATCGGCCGCGATTCGATCCTCAAGCTGATGGACGCGGTCGACGCTTACATCCCGCAGCCGGAGCGTCCGAAGGACCAGCCGTTCCTGATGCCGGTGGAAGACGTGTTCTCGATCTCGGGCCGCGGCACTGTCGTCACCGGCCGTATCGAGCGCGGCATCATCAAGGTCGGCGAGGAAGTCGAGGTCGTCGGCCTCAAGCCCACGATCAAGACCACCGTCACCGGCGTCGAGATGTTCCGCAAGCTGCTCGATCAGGGCGAGGCGGGCGACAACGTCGGCTGCCTGCTGCGCGGCACCAAGCGCGAGGACGTCGAGCGCGGCCAGGTGCTGTGCAAGCCCGGCTCGGTCAAGCCGCACACCAAGTTCACCGCCGAGGCCTACATCCTCACCAAGGAAGAGGGTGGCCGTCACACGCCGTTCTTCACCAACTACCGTCCGCAGTTCTATTTCCGCACCACGGACGTGACCGGCATCTGCAAGTTGCCCGAGGGCACCGAGATGGTCATGCCGGGCGACAACATCTCAATTTCGGTCGAGCTGATCGTGCCGATCGCGATGGAGGAGAAGCTGCGCTTCGCTATTCGCGAAGGCGGCCGTACGGTCGGTTCGGGCGTCGTCGCCAAGATCACTGAGTGATTGACGCTTAAAGGAAGCCGGGCGGGGGTTCGCCCCGCTCGGGTTTCTCAAGGGATCGAGACCGAAATGAACACGCAAAATATCCGCATCCGGCTCAAGGCGTTCGATCACCGTGTGCTCGACACCTCGACCAAGGAGATCGTCTCGACCGCCAAGCGCACCGGCGCGCGGGTGCGGGGACCCATCCCCCTGCCGACGCGGATCGAGAAGTTCACCGTGAACCGCTCGCCGCACGTCGACAAGAAGTCGCGCGAGCAGTTCGAGATTCGCACCCACAAGCGGGTTCTCGACATCGTCGACCCGACGCCGCAGACGGTCGACGCGCTGATGAAGCTCGACCTCGCCGCCGGCGTCGACGTCGAGATCAAGATCTGAGGGACCCCGAGCGCCTCTTCCCTCGTGAATGCGCTCCGCAAGGATTGACGCCATGCGTTCAGGCATAATTGCAAAGAAGCTGGGGATGACCCGCGTCTTCACCGACGCCGGCGACCACGTGCCCTGCACCGTTCTTTCGGTGGAAGGTTGCCAGGTCGTCGCGCATCGAACCAAAGAGAAGAACGGGTATGTCGCGGTTCAGGTCGGCAGCGGCAAGGCCAAGGTGAAGAACGTGTCGAAGGCCGAGCGCGGCCGCTTCGCCATCGCTTCCGTCGAGCCGAAGATGAAGCTCGCCGAGTTCCGCGTGGCGGAGGACAAGCTGCTCCCGGTGGGCGCTGAGATCACGGCCGATCATTTCGCCGTTGGACAGTATGTCGATGTCACCGGCGTGACGATCGGCAAGGGGTTTGCGGGCGGCATCAAGCGCTGGAACTTCGGCGGCTTGCGCGCCACGCACGGCGTCTCGGTCTCGCATCGCTCGATCGGCTCCACCGGCGGCCGTCAGGACCCCGGTAAGACCTGGAAGCAGAAGAAAATGCCCGGCCACATGGGCACCGATACGGTGACGACGCAGAACCTGAAGGTTGTGCGCACCGACGTCGAGCGCGGCCTGATCCTGGTCGAGGGCTCCGTCCCCGGCCACGCCGGCAACTGGATCGCGATCTGCGACGCGGTCAAGAAGCCCGCGCACAAGGATACGCCCGTGCCCGGCAAGTTCAAGGCTCCGGCCGCGTCCGCGCAGGCCGCCGAGTCGCAGGGAGAGTGATATGAAACTTGGCGTCACCTCCCTCGACGGCGCTTCGGCCGGCGAAATCGAATTGTCGGACGCGGTGTTCGGTCTCGAGCCGCGCGCCGACATCATCGCCCGTATGGTCAACTGGCAACTCGCCAAGCGTCGCGCCGGCTCGGCCAAGACGCTCGGCCGCGCCGACATCGCCCGCACCGGCAAGAAGATGTACAAGCAGAAGGGCACCGGCGGCGCCCGCCACGGCTCGATGCGCGTGCCGCAGTTCCGCGGCGGCGGTCGCGCCATGGGTCCGGTCATCCGCTCGTTCGAGCACGACCTGACGCAGAAGGTGCGCCAGCTGGCGATGCGCCATGCGCTGTCGGCCAAGGCGAAGGCCGGCGAGCTGATCATCTGGTCCGACGCCGATCTCGCCGAGGCCAAGACCAAGCTGCTGCGCGAAGGCTTCAAGAAGTCGTCGCTCGACAACGTGCTGATCGTCGACGGCGCCGAGGTGAACGCCAATTTCGCGCTCGCCGCGCGCAACCTTGACAAGGTCGACCTGCTGCCCGTGCAGGGCGCCAACGTCTACGACATCATGCGCCGCACGAAGCTCGTGCTGACCAAGGCCGCCGTGGAAGCGCTGGAGGCGCGGTTCAAATGAGCAAGGATACGCGCCACTACGACACCATCGTCGCCCCGCTCATCACCGAGAAGGCGACCATGGCGTCCGACATGAACCAGTACGTGTTCCGTGTCCGCCCCGAGGCGACCAAGCCGCAGATCAAGGCGGCGATCGAGAAGCTGTTCGACGTCAAGGTGACGGCGGTGAACACGCTGATCCGCAAGGGCAAGGCGAAGATGTTCCGCGGCCGCCCCGGCCGTCAGCAGGACCTCAAGAAGGCCGTGGTGACGCTCGCCGATGGTCACCGCATCGACGTGACGACGGGCGTGTGAGGACAGACCCATGGCTTTGAAAACTTACAAGCCGATGACGCCGGGCCTGCGCCAGCTCGCCATCGTCGATCGCTCGGATCTCTACAAGGGCAAACCGCTCAAGACGCTGACCGAGGGCAAATCGTCCAAGGGCGGGCGCAACAACGCCGGCCGCATCACCGTGCGGTTCCGCGGCGGCGGCCACAAGCAGACCTATCGCATCGTCGACTTCAAGCGGCGCAACACGCTGACCGCCAAGGTCGAGCGGCTCGAGTACGATCCCAACCGGTCGGCGTTCATCGCGCTGATCAAGTACACGGACGGCGAGCAGTCCTACATCATCGCGCCGCAGCGGCTGAGCGTCGGCGACGAGGTGGTGTCGGGCGCCAACGTCGACGTGAAGCCGGGCAACGCGATGCCGCTGGCCAACATTCCGGTCGGCACCATCGTGCACAACGTCGAGCTGAAGATCGGCAAGGGCGGCGCGGTCGCGAGATCGGCTGGCACCTACGCTCAGATCGTCGGCCGCGACCAGGGCTACGTCTCGCTCCGCTTGAACTCGGGCGAGCAGCGCATCGTCCACGGCCAGTGCTTTGCGACAGTGGGCGCGGTGTCGAACCCCGACCACATGAACTCTTCGCTCGGCAAAGCCGGCCGCAACCGCTGGCTCGGCCAGCGCCCGCACAACCGCGGCGTGACCATGAACCCGGTCGACCATCCGCACGGCGGCGGCGAAGGCCGCACCTCGGGCGGCCGGCATCCGGTCTCGCCGTGGGGCAAGCCGACCAAGGGCAAGAAGACGCGCTCGAACAAGAGCACGGACAAGTTCATCGTCGCCTCGCGGCACGTCCGCAAAAAGAAGGGCTGAGCCTATGGCGCGCTCGATTTGGAAAGGGCCGTTCGTCGACGGCTACATGCTCAAGAAGGCCGACGCGGCGCGTTCCTCGGGGCGCGGCGACATCGTCAAGATCTGGAGCCGGCGTTCGACCATCCTGCCGCAGTTCGTCGGCATCACCTTCGGCGTCTACAACGGCCACAAGCACGTTCCCGTGTCGGTGTCGGAGGAGATGATCGGCCACAAGTTCGGCGAGTTCTCGCCGACCCGCACGTTCCACGGCCATTCCGCCGACAAGAAGGCGAAGAGGTCTTAAGATGGGCAAGGAGAAGAACCCCCGCCGCCTCGCCGACAACGAGGCCAAGGCGACGATCCGGATGCTGCGCGTCTCGCCGCAGAAGCTGAACCTGCTGGCTCAGCTGATCCGCGGCAAGAAGGTCGACAAGGCGCTGGCCGACCTCGAGTTCAGCCACAAGCGGATCTCGGTCGAGGTCAAGAAGGCGCTGGAGTCGGCCATCGCCAACGCCGAGAACAACCATGAGCTCGACGTCGACGATCTCGTCGTCGCGCAGGCCTATGTCGGCAAGGACATGGTGATGAAGCGCTTCAGCCCGCGCGCGCGCGGCCGGGCGAGCCGCATCGAGAAGCCGTTCTCCAACATCACGATCGTGGTGCGGGAAGTCACGGCCGAAACTGCGGCGGCCTGAGGAGGAAACGATGGGTCAGAAAATCAACCCAATCGGTCTGCGCCTCGGCGTCAACCGCACCTGGGACTCGCGCTGGTACTCGAATAAGGCCGAGTACGGCAAGCTGCTGCACGAGGACATGAAGATCCGCGAGGTTCTCATGGGCGGCCTCAAGCAGGCGGCGATCTCCAAGATCGTCATCGAGCGGCCGCACAAGAAGTGCCGGGTCAATATCTACTCGGCGCGTCCGGGCGTGGTGATCGGCAAGAAGGGCGCCGATATCGACAAGCTGCGCAAGCAGGTGTCGAAACTGACCAAGTCCGAGGTCGCGATCAACATCGTCGAGGTGCGCAAGCCGGAAGTCGACGCCACGCTGGTCGCCGACTCCATCGCCCAGCAGCTGGAGCGCCGCGTCGCATTCCGCCGCGCGATGAAGCGGGCGATGCAGTCGGCGATGCGTCTGGGCGCCGAGGGCATCAAGATCATCTGCTCCGGCCGTCTCGGCGGCGCGGAGATCGCGCGCTCGGAGGCCTATCGCGAAGGCCGCGTGCCGCTGCATACGCTGCGCGCCGACATCGACTACGGCGTCGCCACCGCGCATACGGCCTACGGCACTTGCGGCATCAAGGTGTGGGTGTTCAAGGGCGAGATCCTCGAGCACGACCCGATGGCGCAGGATCGGAAAATGCACGAGGCCGACAACCAATCGACCCATCGTCCGCGCCGCGAAGATGGCCACGGGGGCCGTGATGGCCGTGACCGGCGCGACCGCGAAGGCGGCCGCCGCGGCGGTCGCGACGCGGCCTAGAGATAAGGCGAGTTCACGACCATGATGCAACCCAAGCGAACCCGTTTCCGCAAGGCCTTCAAGGGCCGCATCAGCGGCAACACCAAGGGCGGCGCGTTCCTCAACTTCGGCGAGTTCGGCCTGAAGGCGCTGGAGCCCGAGCGCGTCACCGCGCGCCAGATCGAGGCCGCCCGCCGCGCGCTGACCCGCCACATGAAGCGCGCCGGCCGCGTCTGGATCCGCGTCTTCTGCGACGTCCCGGTGTCGAAGAAGCCGATCGAAGTCCGCATGGGCAAGGGCAAGGGCGCGCCGGAATTCTGGGTGACCCGCGTCGCCCCGGGCCGCATCATGTTCGAGGTCGACGGCGTGCCGGAAGGGGTTGCGCGCGAGGCCTTCGCGCTCGCCGCCGCCAAGCTGCCGATCAAGACGCGCTTCGTCCAGCGCATCGCCGAGTAGGGACTTCCGCCATGAAATCGCAATCTCGCGTCGCGGATATCCGCGCCATGACCGAGGATCAGCTCGAGGACGAGGCCCTCAAGCTGAAGAAGGAGCAGTTCAACCTGCGCTTCCAGCGCGCGAGCGGCCAGTTGCAGGACACCGCGCGTGTACGCGTGGTTCGTCGCGATCTCGCCCGCGTGAAAACCATCGCCGCGCAGAAGCGCGCGACCAAGAACGAGGGCTGACCCCATGCCGAAGCGTATCCTCCAGGGCGTCGTCGTCAGCGACAAGCAGGAGAAGACCCTCGTCGTGAAGGTCGAACGTCGCTTTACCCATCCGCTCTTGAAGAAGACGGTGCGGAAGTCGAAGAACTATCACGCCCACGTCGAGAACAAGACGCAGAAGGTCGGCGACCAGGTCTCGATCGAGGAGACCAAGCCGATCTCCAAGCTGAAGCGCTGGATCGTCATCGACGAGGCGGCGAAAGCGCCGGAAGCGGCGAAGGCGCCGGTAGCGACGGAAGCGACGCCGAGCGAATAACGAGCCGGAGGCCGTCAAGCCTCCGTCGGACGCGGTCTGGGGCGCCACCCTGGAGACCATCCGTAAAGGGATATTTTAGTCATGATTCAGATGCAGACCAATCTGGACGTCGCCGACAATTCCGGCGCGCGTCGTGTGATGTGCATCAAGGTGCTCGGCGGCTCCAAGCGCCGCTACGCCTCGATCGGCGACATCATCGTCGTTTCCATCAAGGAGGCGATCCCGCGCGGCAAGGTGAAGAAGGGCGACGTCATGAAGGCGGTCGTCGTGCGCACCGCCAAGGACATCCGCCGCGCCGACGGCTCGGTGATCCGCTTCGACTCGAACGCCGCCGTGCTGATCAACAATCAGAGCGAGCCGGTCGGCACCCGCATCTTCGGGCCGGTGCCGCGCGAGTTGCGCGCCAAGAACCACGTCAAGATCATCTCGCTCGCGCCTGAGGTGCTGTAATGGCCGCTAAGATCAAGAAGGGCGACAAGGTCGTCGTGCTCACCGGCCGCGACAAGGGCAAGCGGGGCGAGGTTCGCTCCGTCTCGCCGACCGAAGGCCGCGCCATCGTCGAGGGCGTCAACCTCGTCAAGCGCCACACCAAGCCCAGCGCGCAGCACGCGGAAGGCGGCATCCTGACCAAGGAGGCGCCGATCCAGCTATCCAATCTCGCGGTCGCCGATCCCAAGGACGGCCAGCCGACCCGCGTGGGCTTCAAGGTTCTCGAAGACGGCCGCAAGGTCCGATTCGCCAAGCGTTCCGGAGATCTGATCGATGGCTGAGGCTAAGGACAAGGGCGCCAAGGCGCCCAAGGCGAAGGACTCCTCGGCCCCCAAGGGCGGCGGCAAGCCGGAGCCGAAGGGCCGGGGCAAGCCGAGCCAGGTCGAAACCGCAACCGCCGGCAAGGTGAAAGCCGCGCCGAAGGACTATGTCGCGCGGCTGAAAGCCCAGTACGAGCAGGAGATCATCGCCAAGCTGGTCGAGGAGTTCGGCTACAAGAACAAGCTCGAGGTGCCGCGGATCGACAAGATCGTGCTCAACATGGGCGTCGGCGAGGCCGTCAACGACACCAAGAAGGTGACGACCGCCGCCAACGATCTCGCTCTGATCGCCGGCCAGAAGCCGATCATCACCCGCGCCCGCAAGGCCATCTCGACCTTCAAAGTGCGCGAGAACATGCCGATCGGCGCCAAGGTGACGCTGCGCAAGACCCGCATGTACGAGTTCCTGGATCGTCTCGTGACCATCGCGCTGCCGCGCGTGCGAGACTTCCGCGGCCTCGACCCGAAGAGCTTCGACGGCCGCGGCAACTACGCGCTGGGCGTCAAAGAGCACATCATCTTCCCCGAAATCGATTACGACAAGGCGGAAGCGATGTTAGGTCTTGACATTGTGGTCTGCACCACGGCTAAGACCGACAACGAGGCGCGCGCCCTGCTGCGCGCCTTCAACTTCCCGTTCCGGCAGTGAACCTCTCACGAGATTCAAACGCGGATAACCGGAGGCCGTAATGGCTAAGAAAAGCGCTGTTGAAAATAATCTGCGCAAGCAGCGGCTGGTGAAGAAATTCGCCTCCCGCCGCGCGCGCCTGCTCGAAACCGCCAACTCGGAAGCCAACTCCATGGAGGAGCGCTTCGAGGCGCGCCTCAAGCTCGCCGAACTGCCGCGCAACGGCGCCGCCAACCGCGTGCGCAACCGCTGCGAGGTGACGGGCCGTCCGCGCGCCTACTACCGCAAGCTCAAGATGAGCCGCATCGCGCTGCGGGAGTTGGGCAACAAGGGCCTGATCCCGGGCCTCGTCAAGTCGAGCTGGTAAGGGAGACGCACAGATGGCAGTCAACGACCCCCTGGGCGATATGCTGACCCGCATCCGCAACGCGCAGATGCGCCGGCGCGGCAAGGTCTCCACCCCCGGCTCTCGTCTCCGGCAGCGCGTTCTCGACGTGTTGCAGGCCGAAGGCTACATCCGCGGCTATTCGACCACGGATCACGGCAACGGCCGCACCGAGTTCGATATCGAGCTGAAGTATTTCGACAACCAGCCGGTGATCCGCAAGATCGACCGCGTGTCCAAGCCCGGCCGCCGCGTTTACGTGGCCGTCGATGGCATGCCGCGCGTCGCCAACGGTCTCGGCGTCTCGATCCTGTCGACGCCCAAGGGTGTGATGGCCGATCACGACGCGCGCGAGGCTCACGTCGGCGGCGAAGTGCTCTGCACTGTGTTCTGACGGAGGGCTCAACATGTCTCGTGTAGGAAAGAAGCCCGTCCCCGTCCCCGCCGGCGTCAGCGCCAAGGTCGACGGCCAGATCGTCGCCATGAAGGGCGGCAAGGGCGAACTCAACTTCACCGCGCCGCATGAGGTGTCGGTCAAGCTCGAAAACGGCGAGATCGTCGTCACTCCTCTGACCGAGGATAAGCGCGCGCGCGCCATGTGGGGCACCACCCGCGCCCGGGTGCAGAACCTCGTCATCGGCGTGACCAAGGGCTTCGAAAAGAAGCTCGAGATCAGCGGCGTCGGCTACAAGGCGGCGGTGGCGGGAAAGAACCTGCAGCTCTCGCTCGGCTACAGCCACGACGTCGTCTATCCGATCCCGGCCGGGATCACGATCGTGACGCCCAAGCCGACGGAGATCGGCATCTCCGGCATCGACAAGCAGCAGGTCGGCCAGGTCGCGGCGGAGATCCGCGAGTTCCGCGGCCCCGAGCCCTACAAGGGCAAGGGCGTCAAATACGCCGGCGAATTCATCTTCCGCAAGGAAGGGAAGAAGAAGTAATGGCCAAGCACCTTTCCCCCACCCAACGGCGCAAGGCCCGCATCCGCCGTTCGCTCGCCGCCAACTCGGGCCGCCTGCGGCTCAGCGTGTTCCGCTCCTCGGAGCAGATCTACGCGCAGGTGATCGACGATTCCAAGGGCGTCACCGTCGCCTCCGCGTCCTCGCTGGAAAAGGCGATGCGCGAGGAGCTGAAGACCGGCGCCAACATCGAGGCGGCCAAGAAGATCGGCCTCGCCATCGCCGAGCGCGCCAAGGCGGCGGGCGTCAGCGAGGTCGTGTTCGACCGCGGCGGCTATCTCTATCACGGGCGCGTCAAGGCGCTCGCCGAGGGCGCCCGCGAAGGCGGCCTCGACTTCTAACAACCCAGCGAGCGGGGCCGACGCGCCTCGCGCAAGTGACGGTGAGAACATAATGGCACGTGACGAAGGCGGCCGCGGCCGCGATCATAATCGGGAGGACCGCGACAGCGAATTCGTTGATCGCCTGGTCCATATCAATCGCGTCGCGAAAGTGGTGAAGGGCGGACGCCGCTTCGGCTTCGCCGCGCTCGTCGTCGTCGGCGACCAGAAGGGCCGCGTCGGCTTCGGCCACGGCAAGGCGCGCGAAGTGCCGGAAGCGATCCGCAAGGCGACGGAAGCCGCCAAGCGCTCGGTCGTGCGCGTGCCGCTGCGCGAAGGCCGCACGCTGCACCATGACGTCCACGGTCGCCACGGCGCCGGCCGCGTTATCGTGCGCGCCGCTCCGGCGGGCACCGGCATCATCGCCGGCGGTCCGATGCGCGCCGTGTTCGAATCGCTCGGCGTCCACGACGTCGTCGCCAAGAGCCAGGGTTCGTCGAACCCCTACAACATGATCCGCGCGACCTTCGACGCGCTCGCCCGCGAGGACAGCCCCCGCTCCGTCGCGGCCCGGCGCAACCTCAAGGTCTCGGCGATCCAGTCGCGTCGCGTCGGCGTCGAAGCCGACGCTTCGGATTCGTGAGGAGGAGCCGATGTCTGACTCCAAGATCACCGTCGTGCAGACGCACAGCGCCATCGGCCGCCCGGCCGAGCAGCGTGCGACCCTGAAGGGTCTCAAGCTCAACAAGATCGGCCGCAAGGCGAGCGTGGCGGACACGCCCGCCAACCGCGGCATGATCAAGAAGGTCGCTCACCTCGTGCGCGTGGAGGGTTGACGCCATGAAGCTGCACGAAATCAAGGACAACGACGGCTCCCGGCCGGCCCGCATGCGCGTCGGCCGCGGCATCGGCTCCGGCAAGGGCAAGCAATCCGGCCGCGGCGGCAAGGGCCAGACCGCGCGTTCCGGCGTGCGCATCAAGGGCTTCGAGGGCGGCCAGATGCCGCTGCATCGTCGCCTGCCCAAGCGCGGCTTCAATCCGATCGATCCGCGCGATCTCAACGAGGTCAACCTGGGCCGCGTACAGTCCGCCATCGACGCCGGCAAGCTCGACGCGAGCCAGCCGGTGACGGTGGAGGCGCTGGTCGCGGCGGGCGTCTGCGCCCGCGCTCGCGACGGCGTCAAGCTGCTCGGCGCCGGCGAACTCAAGGCGACCGTGCATTTCGAGGTGTTCGGCGCGTCGAAGGGCGCGACGCAAGCCATCGAGAAGCTCGGCGGCTCGGTCAAGGTTCTGGCGCCTCAGGCGGAAGTTGCGGCCTCGGCCTGATCCCCTCGCCGGGGTCGACATTGCCGGGCTTCTGAACCATATGCACGGGGCGACGCGTCTTGCCGATGCGTCGCCCTTCGCGCGTCAAAGCGCGTAAGCGCGCAACAACGCGCAGGGAACATCGGAGCACACCATGGCGTCGGCGGCCGAACAGCTCGCGGCAAACATCAACTGGTCATCGTTCGCCAAGGCCGATGAGCTGAAGAAGCGCATCTGGTTCACGCTCGGCGCGCTGATCGTGTTCCGGCTCGGCACCTATATCCCGCTGCCCGGCATTGACCCGAAGGCGTTCGAGGACTCGTTCACCGGCCACCACCAGGGCGTCTTGGACATGTTCAACATGTTCTCGGGCGGCGCGGTGCAACGCATGGCGGTGTTCGCGCTCAACATCATGCCCTACATCTCCGCCTCGATCATCATCCAGCTGCTCAGCTCAGTGATTCCCTCGCTGGAGGCGATCAAGAAGGAGGGCGAGGCCGGCCGCAAGACGCTCAACCAGTACACCCGCTATCTCACCGTGGTGCTGGCGGTCTTCCAGGCCTACGGCATCTCGATCGGCCTCGAGGGCCGGCCCGGCATCGTCGCCGATCCCGGCTTCCTGTTCCGCATCTCGACGATTCTCACGCTGACCGGCGGCACCATGTTCCTGGTCTGGCTCGGCGAGCAGATCACCTCGCGCGGCGTCGGCAACGGCTCCTCGCTGATCATCTTCGCTGGCATCGTCGCCCGCCTGCCGCAATCGCTGGTGCAGCTGTTCGAACTCGGCCGCCAGGGCTCGATCTCGACGCCGCTGGTGCTAGGCGTGCTGCTGATGACGATCGGCGTCACGGCCGTGATCGTGTTCATGGAGCGGGCGCAGAGGCGGGTGCCGATCACCTATCCGCGCCGTCAGGTCGGCAACAAGATGTACGAGGGGCAAAGCTCGTTCCTGCCGCTCAAGCTCAACACCGCGGGCGTCATCCCGCCGATCTTCGCCTCCTCGCTGCTGCTGCTGCCGGCCACCGCGGCGAATTTCAGCCAGGCTGCCGCCAGCAACAGCTACTTCGCCACGGCGCTGGCGATCCTGTCGCCGGGCGGACCGCTCTACCTGCTCATCTATGTCGCGCTGATCGTATTCTTCGCCTTCTTCTACACCGCGACGGTGTTCAACCCGAACGACACCGCCGACAACCTGAAGAAGCACGGCGGTTTCATTCCCGGCGTGCGTCCGGGCGAGCGCACGGCGCAGTACATAGACCAAATATTGACTCGCGTTACCGTGCTCGGCGCCGGATACCTCGCCATCATCTGCGTTTTGCCGGAGATGCTGCGTTACAACGCCGCAGGCGCGTTCGCCTTCGGCGGCACCTCGCTGCTCATCGTCGTTAACGTGACGATGGACACAGTGGCGCAGATTCACGGCCATCTGCAGGCGCATCAGTACGAGGGGCTGATCCGCAAGGCGAAGTTGAGGGGGAGGAAGAGATGAGGCTGATACTGCTCGGGCCGCCAGGCGCCGGCAAAGGCACCCAGGCAGCGCGGTTGACCGAGAAGTACGGCATACCTCACCTCTCCACCGGAGACATGCTGCGCGCCGCCGTCGCGGCGCAGACGCCGATCGGGCTCAAGGCCAAGGCGGTGATGGATTCCGGCGCGCTGGTGTCGGACGAGATCGTCGTCGGCATCATCGCCGAGCGAATCGAGGCCACGGACGCCCGCAACGGCTTCATCCTCGACGGCTTCCCGCGCACCGTCGCGCAGGCGCAGGCGCTCGACGCGCTGCTTGCGGCCAAGGGCCTCAAGCTCGACGCGGCGATCGAGCTGGTGGTCGACGCGCCCAAACTCGTCGCCCGCATCGTCAACCGCGCCGCCGAGGCGAAGGCGGCGGGCCTGGCGGTGCGCAAGGACGACGACCCGGAAGTGTTCAAGACCCGGCTCGACGCCTACTTCCGCGACACTGCCGCAGTTACGCCGTATTATCGAGAGAAGGGGATTTTGCGGGAGGTCGACGGCATGGCGGGAATCGGCGAAGTCTCGAAGGCTATTGACGAAGTCCTGGCCTCCGCTTCGTGACGCAAGACGCTGAATTGGGGGTCGAGCGGCGCGGTTGCGCCGGGTTTTTGCTGCTCAATCGCATCCCGGCGCTCAACGCGCTCACCCTTGAGATGGTGCGCGACATCACAGCCGCGCTCGACGCCTTCGAGCGCGATTCGGCCGTAGCGCGGATCGTCGTTTGCGGCGCTGGCGAGCGCGCCTTCTGCGCCGGCGGCGACATTCGCTGGCTCTACGAGCGCGGGCTGGCCGGCGATTACGCCGCCCAATCGCAGTTCTTCCGCGAGGAATATACCCTCAACGCGCGCATCAAGCGCTTTCCGAAACCCTACGTCTCGCTGATCGATGGCATCGTCATGGGCGGCGGCGTCGGCGTGTCGCTGCACGGCTCGCATCGCGTCGCGACCGAAAAGGCCACGTTCGCCATGCCGGAAGTCGGCATCGGCTTTTTCCCCGACGTCGGCGCGACCTACGCCTTGCCCCGCGTTCCCCATCATGTAGGCGTGGCGATGGCGGCGACCGGCCTGCGCGCCAACGGCGCCGACATGGCCGCGCTGGGATTGGCGACCGGCTATGTCGAAAGCCGCAAGCTGCCCGCGCTTGCTCTGGCGCTCGAGCGGGCCGGCGATACCGACGCTGTCATCGCCGAGTTCGCTTGCCCGCCGCCGCCCTCGAAACTTCTCGCCGAAGCCGCGACGATGCAGAAAGCGTTTGCGCAAGCCGACGCGACTAGCGTAATGGCGGCGCTAAAGACGCAAGACACGGAGTTTTCGCGCCGGCTGCTTGAGATGATTGCGACAAAATCGCCCACTTCACTTGCAATTGCGCTGCGGCAAATGCAAGTCGGTGCGAATCTGTCATTCGAAGCGGCGATGCGCGTCGAGTTCCGAGTCGTTACGCGCATCTGTCGTGGCCACGACTTCTACGAAGGAGTGCGGGCGGCCATTGTCGACAAGGATAACCGCCCGCAGTGGCGGCCTGCCGCCGGGGAACAGCCGGCGCCGAGCGAGATCGATGCGTATTTCGCCCCGCTTGGCGCCGACGAACTGACGCTTCCAGGAGACGCTGCTTGAGATATCAGATGCGCCAGAGTCGCGACGGGGTGATCCGCATCGTCGATCAGACGCCCCGCCCCTCCGAGGGCGCCAAATTCACCGCCGCCCTGCCCAGCGCTTCGGAGACCGTGGTCTGGTTCATGCGCACCATGGCGTGCGTGTGGGTCGCCAAGGGCCTGTTCAACTGGGCGGTGCTGTTGGGGCTCAACCCCCGCTTCGGCGATTTCACCATGCTTCCGCGGCCCTTGCAGACGACGATCGTGTTCTTCGCCGGCGCCGATCTGCTAGCCGCCATCGGCATGTGGCTGGCGGCGCCCTGGGGTGGCGTGCTGTGGCTGATGTGCGCGGGGCTGGAGGCGATTTCGCCGTTGTTCGGCGGCCGCGCGGCGCTGCTCGGCCTGATGGGCGTCGCCCTCAACGTCACCCTGATCGCACTCTATTTCACCCTCAAGTGGCGCGCCGACCGCGAAAGACGGTGAACGGCCGGCAAGCTTGATGACAAGTAAATCCACACCCTTGCGTTCACTTGGTTAACCCGCCGCCATAGTAAATATCCGTTTGTATTCAGGCATGATTTACCGAGAAAAGGAAACCTCGGATTCATCCTGACCTTTAAACCCCTATTCAGTCGAATGCCCTAGGTTTCAATCCATCGAAGGCCGGAATTGATAACGGTCGAGGCGGACTTAGAGGCGAGATCGACATGAACGTTGTTGCCAAGAAAGAGGACAGCCCGGCGCGCGCGGATCGTATCGCAACCGTACGTCCCGTCTATCTCGAGACCCTCAACATGGTCGAGCGGCTGCATCGGCGCCTGCTCGACGTCATCAAGGACGAGTTCGACCGCCGCGGCCGCTCCGACGTCAACGCCGTCCAGGCCCTGCTGCTCTACAACATCGGCGACAAGGAGCTGACCGCCGGCGAGTTGCGCACGCGCGGCTACTATCTCGGCTCCAACGTCTCCTACAACGTCAAGAAGCTGGTCGAGATGGGCTATCTGCATCACGCCCGCTCCCGCGTCGACCGCCGCTCGGTGCGCATCAGCCTCACCGACAAGGGCCGCGAGGTGCACAAGATCGTCGTCAGCCTCTACGAGAAACACGCCATGACGGTCGAGCAGATCGGCGGCGTGATGACCGACGATTTCCACCGCATGAACCAGTCGCTGGCGCGGCTGGAGCGGTTCTGGACCGACCAGATCAAATATCGTCTCTGAGCGGGATTGGACCTCCGCCAGGATATTGGGCGCCGCGAGGCGCCCTTTTTTATTTGTCGCCTATTCCGCCGCCATGCGGCGCGGCGGCGCCGGTCGCGCCCGTTCGGCGCGCGCCGCCCGCTCGGACGCCCGCCCGGCGAGCACGAGCGAAGCGTCGGCGCCGCGCGGCAGCGCCGTCATGTCGCGCAGATCCTGCCGGTAGAGCCCGATGTCCGCCAGGCCGCGATCGTCGAGCGCGGCGAGTTGGCTCAGCACGCGGCGGTTCTCCGCCACCTGGAACGGCCACATCAGCACGCAAACGGGAATCGAAACGAGGCGGCGAAGCATGGATAGTCTCCTCTCTGCCCGCAAGATGCGCCGCACTCCTGCTTGACGACAGGGACAGATCGGCGACAATCCCAGAAACTGTGTCGGTACAATTTCAGGACAGTCATGGACGCCTCTGCCTCCGCTCCGAGCCGCGTCGGGTTCGTGCTATCGACGCTGCGCGCCCGCATCGCCTCGCGTTCGCTGCCGCGCGGGGCGCGTTTGCCGTCGGTGCGCAAGCTCGCCGAGGAGCTCGGCGCCTCGAAATCGACGGTCGTCGAGGCTTATGACCGGCTGGCGGTGGAAGGCGCGGTGGAAGCCCGCCGCGGCTCCGGCTTCTATGTCGCGGCGCCGCCGGAGCCGTTGAAGCTCGCCGCCGCGCCGACGCTCGATCCCGCCGACGATTTGATGGCTCTGGTGCGGCGCGCGCTGGTCGAAGACCCCGACGCGCTGCATCCCGCCACCGGCTGGCTGCCGGAAAGCTGGCTGCCGGCCGAGGGGATCGAGCGCGCGGTGCGCGCCGTCGCGCGCGGGCCCGGGCCGAGCAAGCTGCGCTACGACGCGCCCAAGGGCTTCGAGCCGCTGCGCCGACTGATCGCCGCGCGGCTCGCCGAGCGCGGCGCCCCGATCGACCCGGAAAACCTGCTGCTGACGGATTCCGCGACCCAGGCGCTCGACCTGACGCTGCGCTTCTTCCTGTCGCCGGGCGACCGCATCGTGTTCGACGACCCGCGCTGGTTCAACCTGATCCCGCTGGCGGGCGCGCATCGCGCCGAGGTCGTCGGCGTTCCCTACACGCCCGAGGGTCCCGACCTCGCAGCGCTCGAAGCCGTGTTCGCGACGCTGAAGCCGCGGCTCTATCTGATGCTGGTCGGCCCGCACAATCCGACCGGCGCGACGCTCTCCGCCGCGGTCGCCCATCGCGTGCTGCGGCTCGCCGAGACCTACGACGTCGTCGTCGTCGAGGACGACATCTACGGCGATTTCGAGAGCGTCCCGACGGCGCGGCTGGCGGCGCTCGACGGCTATAACCGCGTGCTGCAAGTCGGCGGCTACTCCAAGACCGTCACCGCCGCGTTGAAGGTCGGCTATATCGCCGGCCGCGCCGACTGGATGGAGGCGCTGCTCGACCTCAAGCTCGCCACCACGCTGGGCAATTCCGCCTTCGCCGCCGCAACCGTGCACGCCCTTCTCGCCGAAGGCGGCTACCGGCGCCATCTCGACGCGGTGCGTCCCCGCCTTGCCGCCGCGACCGCGCGATTGACGGCGCAACTCGGCGCGCTTGGCGTCGAGCTCTGGGTCGAACCGCGCGCGGGGCTGTTCGCCTGGGCGCAGTTGCCCGACGGGCTCGATGCGACCGAGGTCGCGCGCATCGCGCAGCAGCGCAAGGTCGTGTTCGCTCCCGGGCGCTCGTTCTCGGCCGATCCGCGCTGGCGCGGCTTCATGCGCTTCAACGTCGCCGTCAGCGAGCCCAGGATGTTCGAGACGCTCGACTGGGCGATGCGCAAGGCGCGGGCTCAGGCGCCGTAGCCCGCGCGCTGTTTTCGTTTGGCGATATATACTCCGCGGCCGCGCCCGGCTAACCAGCCGTTCGCGAACAAGGCAGGCGGGGCAGGCGGATGAGGGGGCTCACCTCCTATGGTCACTACGCGCAGGCGCGCGCCACCTTCGCGCGCGGCCAGGCGGCCTTCCTCGCCCGCTTCGTCGTGGTTTTCTTGAGCCTCGCGCTCGCGGCGCGGCTCGTCACCATCTTCGCCACCGGCCTGCGTGACGACGAGTCCTACACCCTCGTGCTGGCCCGCGCCGGCGCTGTCCTACTTCGACCATCCGCCGCTGCATCAATGGCTTCTCGCCGGCTTCGTCTGGGCGTTCGGCGAGGGACGCCTCGACCGGCTGCCGTTCCTGGCGCTGAACCTCCTCACCAGCGCCGCGCTGTTCGGCCTCGCCCGCCGGCTGTTTTCCTCCGCCGCCGGCTGGTGGACCGTTTTCCTGTTCAACGCCTGCCTCTATTTTCTCGTGCTGCCGGAGGGGTACATCCTGCCGGACCAGCCGTTGCTGCTGTTTCTCGCGCTCGGCGTCTGGGCGCTGGGCGAGATCCTGTTCCGTCCGGCCGGACGCGAAAGCTGGCTCTGGCCGCTTGCCGGCCTCGCCTTCGGGCTCGCCGGCCTGTCGAAACATTCCGCCGCCTTCGCCCCGCTCGGCCTCGCCGGCTTCCTGCTGGTGTCGCCGCAGCATCGGCGCTGGCTGCGCGATCCCCGCCCCTATCTCGCGGCCGCGCTCGGCCTCGCCTGTTTCGCGCCGGCGGTAATCTGGAACGCCGAACACGGCTGGGTCTCGTTCGCCTTCCAATCCGGCCGCGCGGCGAGCCGGCTGACGCTCGACGGTGCGGCGTGGCGAAAATTCGCTGACGGCGTGATCGCCCAGATCGGCCTGGTGACGCCCTGGATTCTGTGGCCGATCGTTGCGGCGATGTTGCGGGCGCTGCGCAGCCCGATCGGCGGGCCGGAAAGATTCCTGCTCTGGCTCGCCGCGCCGCCGCTCATCGTGTTCGCCGCGATGCCTCTGCTCGGCGAGCGCGCCATCGCCCACTGGTTCGACAGCGGCTGGCTGTTCGCCTTGCCGCTCGCCGGCGCGTGGCTCGCCGCGCGCTCGGAAGCGTTCCAGCGGCGCTTCGCCGCGGCCGCCGCGGCGCTCGCCCTCATCGGCGTCGTCGTCAACATCGTCGCCATCAATTTCGGCGGCGGCCTGTTCCCCAACGCGCCCGACCCGGGACGCCACAATCGCGAGTGGCCGGCGGCGGCCTTGCGCGAGATCTACCGGCGCTCCGGCGCTGAGTTTGCGCTGGTCGACGATTGGCGCACCGGCGGCCGGCTCGGCGTCGCGCTTGGCCCCGACGTCGCCATCTGCGGCATGGGACCGAACCCGCGCGGCTACGCCTATTCCTGCGACATCGCCGCCCATCTCGGCCACGACGCGCTCGTCGTCCGGCAAAACTCCAACGGGACGAGCGACGAGGAACGCGCCTATTTCCGCGAGCTGGCGCCGCTCGGGGAGCAGACGGTCGGCCCGCCGGGCGGCCATCGGGTCGAGATCATCCTGCGCCTCGGGCGCGAGCTGCGCACGCCGCCGCCGCTGCCCTACGGACCGTAGAACCCGCGATACCACTCGACGAACGCCCGCACCCCGGCGTCGACGTCGGTCGCCGGAACATAGCCGGTCAGCGCCTGCAACAGGTCGGGCGCGGCCCAGGTCGCCGGCACGTCGCCCTGCTGCATCGGCCGCATCCGCTTTTCGATGCCGCAGCCCAGCGCCCGCTCGATCGCCGCGATGAACGGCAGCAGCCCGACCGGCCGCCCGCCGCCGATATTGACCACCCGATACGGCGCCGCGGGTGACAGTGAATCCATCTCCCCGACCGGCTCGCCCTGGCGCGGCGGCTTGCCTATAAGCCGCACCACCGCCTCGACGAGATCGTCGATGTAAGTAAAGTCCCGCTTCATCTCGCCGTGGCCGTAGACCTCGACCGGCTCGCCGCGCAAAGTCGCCGCGACGAACTTGAACAAAGCCATGTCCGGCCGCCCCCACGGCCCGTAGACGGTGAAGAAGCGGAACGCCGTGGTCGGCGTCTTCCACAGATGCGCGTAAGCATGCGCCATGTCCTCGCCCGCCTTCTTGGTCGCGGCGTAGAGGGTCAGCGGATGGTCGGTGCGGTCGGTCTCGCGGAACGGCATCGCCGCATTGGCGCCGTAGACCGAGCTGGTCGAGGCGATCAGCAGATGGCCGACGCCGCGCGCGACCTCCAGCACATTGAACGCGCCCACCAGATTGGCGTCGACATAGGCGCGCGGGTTCTCCAGGCTGTAGCGCACCCCCGCCTGCGCCGCGAGATGGACGACGACATCGGGCTTGGGATCGGCGAACGCGGCGAGCGCGGCGAAATCCTCCAGCATGGCGATTCGACCGCGGAAGCGCGAGAAGCGCTCAAGCTCGGCCCAGCGCGCCTGCTTCAGCTTCACGTCATAATAGGGCGTCATGCCGTCGAAGCCGTCGACGTCGAACCCTTGCGCCAGCAGCCGCCGGCTCAAATGGAAGCCGATGAAGCCCGCGGCGCCGGTGATCAGAAAGCGCATAAGCAATCCTCCGCGGGTCCGCTATAAGCGCGAACCCGCAAAACCAGAAAGCGCCATGACCGAATTCGTTCTCACCCTCAACGCCGGTTCGTCCTCGATCAAGTTCGCGCTGTTTTCGGCCGCTACGCTCGACCTGCACGGCCGCGGCGGCATCGAAAACCTCGGCGGCGAGGCCAAGCTGCACTATCGGCCCACCGTCGGCGCCCCGCTCAATCGCGCGCTGGCGCCGAACGAGGCCCGCGACCACCACGCCGCGCTCGATGTCGCGCTCGCGACGCTGGGGCAGGCGACGCCGGGTTTCGCGGTCGCCGCGGTCGGCCATCGCATCGTCCACGGCGGCCGGCGCTTCTCCGCGCCCGCGCTGATCACCGACCCCGTGTTGGACGAACTCAGGCGCCTCGCACCGCTCGCGCCGCTGCACCAGCCGCATAATCTCGCCGGCGTCGACGCCGCCCGGGCGCTATTTCCCGACGCGCCGCAGATCGCCTGTTTCGACACCGCGTTCCACCGCGGCCACGATTTCGTCAACGACGCCTACGGCCTGCCGCGCAGCTTCTACGACGACGGCCTGCGACGTTATGGCTTCCACGGCCTCTCGTATGAATATGTCAGCGAGCGGCTGAAGGAGATCGCCCCCGACGTCGCCGGCGGGCGCGTCATCATCGCCCATCTCGGCAACGGCGCCTCGATGTGCGCGGTGCGCGACAGCCGCTCGGTGGCGACGACGATGGGCTTTTCGACCCTCGACGGCCTGCCGATGGGCACGCGGCCGGGCCAGATCGATCCCGGCGTGCTCATCTACCTGATGTCCGCCAGGGGCTACGACGTCGCCCGGCTGACCGACCTGCTGTACAAGAAAAGCGGCCTTGCCGGCCTTTCCGAGGTGTCGAACGACTGGCGCGAGGTCGAGGCGACGAAGACGCCGCAGGCGCGCGACGCCATCGCCTATTTCATCCACCGCATCGTCTACGAAGTCGGCGGGCTCACGGCGGCGCTGCAAGGGCTCGACGCGCTGGTGTTCACCGGCGGCATCGGCGAGAACTCCGCTTCGCTGCGCGCCGCCGTCGTCGCGCGCCTCGGCTGGCTCGGCGTGACGCTCGATGAGGCCGCCAACGCCCAGCCGGCGACGCAGATCTGCGCCCCTGACTCGCGCGTGCGGGTCTATGCCATCGCCACCGACGAGGAGCGGCGGATCGCCCAACACACGAAAGCGACCGCGCAAATCCCGTCGTCGGCGTGAAGGAGCCGTTAACTCCCGCGCTTTCATAGTGGCGCGAATACTCGCGGAAATTGAGTTCGCCGATGATCGTGCCTCCGATCGGAAACTATACGCCGGTGTCACCGGTCACGCCGGCCGCGCCTGTCGAGCGCGCGCGGTCGAAGACGACCGAAAAATCCTCCCGCGACGGCCGCCGCGCCGCGACCAGCCCGGCCCGTTCGGCGGCGTCGATGGCCTCGCACTCGACCCGCGCGGCGCTCGACGAGATGAAACTCGGCGGCTGATCGCGCGGCGTTGCATGGCATTGGTTAACGCCATGCCCGAAAAGGCGGTATAGTGGGCGGCAACCATCGGAGCCTGCTTTGCTCGCCGAAATCCTTGAGGGCCTGGAACGCGCGGAGTTTCATCTCGTCTATCAGCCGCAGATGCTGGCGGACGGTTCGCGGGTGGCCTGCGTCGAGGCGCTGCTGCGCTGGAACAGCCCGATTCGCGGACCCGTAGGCCCGGCCGATTTCGTCGCGGTGGCCGAGCAGAACGGCGCCATCCGCCAGCTCGGCGCCTTCGTGCTGCGCCGCGCCTGCCAGGACGCTGCGCCGTGGGACAGCGTCTCGGTCGCGGTCAACGTCTCGGGCAACCAGCTCACCGATCCCGGCTTCGTCGATCTCGTCATCGCCGCCGCCGCGGACGCCGGCCTGCCGATGGCGCGGCTGGAGTTGGAGTTGGTCGAGAGCGTGCTGATCGAGAATTTCGAGCTGGTGCACGGCGTGCTGTCGCGGCTGCGCGCGCTTGGCGTCAGGATTGCGCTCGACGATTTCGGCGCCGGCTATTCGAGCCTGACCTATCTGCGCAAGCTGCCGCTCGACAAGTTGAAGATCGACAAGTCGTTCGTCGACGACCTGAGTTCGCCGGTCTCGGCCGCGATCATCCAGGCGATCGTCGCCCTGGCCAAGGCGCTGGGGCTGAAGACCACCGCCGAGGGCGTCGAGACCGAGGCGCAGCGGCTGTTCCTGCGCGTCGCGGGCTGCGAGTTGCTGCAGGGCTATCTGTTCTCGCGGCCGATTCCCCCCGACGCAATGGCCGAGATGCTGCGCCGGGTGCAGGTGGAGCGGCGGGCAGGTTAGCGCGTTGCGGACGAGCTGCCCTACCCCCGCCCGGTCCGATCCGACCTGAACACCCGCTCATACCGCGGCCCCAGCGCGGTCAGCAGGTTGTAGCCGATGGTTCCCGCCTTGGCGGCGAAGCTGTCGAGCGCGGCGTTGGCGCCGAAGAACTCCGCCCGCGCCCCCGGCCCGACCGCAGCGTCTGGCAGATAGGTCACATCGGCGATGCAGAGATCCATCGACACCCGCCCGACCAGCGGGCACATCCGCCCGGCGATCCTGACCTCGGCGCCCGGCGCCGCGTCGGTCCCGCCGGCCCCGAGCGGCAGCCCGTCGGCGTAGCCGGCGGCGAGCGTCGCCAGCCGGGTGCGGCGTTTCGCCGTCCAGCGCGCGTTATAGCCGCAGGTCTCGCCGGGCTCGATCCAGCGCGTCTGCTGCACCGCGACCTCCAACGTCACGACCGGCCGCATCGGGTTCTCGCGCCCCGGCGTCGGATTGCCGCCATAGAGCGCATAGCCCGGCCGCACCAGTTCGTAATGCGGCCGCGAGGCCAAGAACACGCCGGAGGAATTGGCGAGCGACGCCGGCACGCCGGGAAACAGCGCCCGCGCCTTGGCGAAAGCCGCGATCTGGCGCGCGTTGATCGCCTCTTCCGGCGCCTCGGAGGAGACGAAATGGCTCATCAGCAGCGCCGGCCCCGAGCCTTTCGCGCCCTCCCATTCGGCGTGCGGCAGCCCGAGCCGGTTCATCCCGGTGTCGACATGCAGCGCGAACGGCCGCGTGCGATCCCAGCGCGCCAGCTCGCCGCCGCCGCCGATCACCGGCGCCACTTCCGCCGCGGCGTAATCCGCGACCTCGGCGCCGGCCTCGAAGCCATTGAGCGAAAAGATCCGCGGCCCCGGCCCCAACGCCGCGCGCACCTGCGCGCCCTCGCTGAGATGGGCGACGAAGAACACGCGCGCCCCGGCCCGGTATAGCGCCGGGGCGGCCTCGGCGGCGCCGACGCCGTAGGCGTTGGCCTTCACCACCGCGGCGCAGGCCGCCGGGGCCGCCTCGCGGGCGAGCCGGCGCCAGTTATCGCACAACGCTTCGAGATCGATGGTCAGTCGTCCGGGCAAGCTCAAGCGCGCAATCTCCCCTTAGCCGGCGTTTGCCGCCCCCGCCGGCCTTTGCTAAAGCTAAACGAGGCCTATCATCCTGGCGGACCCGAGCAAATGCAGAAATTCGAAACCCTGACCGGCGTCGCCGCGCCGCTGGAGATCGACAATATCGACACCGATATGATCATCCCCAAGCAATATCTGAAGACCATCAAGCGCACCGGACTTGGCGCGGGGCTGTTCTCGGAGCTGCGCTACAACGACGACGGCTCGGAAAACCCGGATTTCGTGCTCAACAAGCCCGCCTACCGGGCCGCCAAGATCATCGTCGCCGGCGACAATTTCGGCTGCGGCTCGTCGCGCGAACATGCGCCGTGGGCCCTGCTCGACTACGGTATCCGCTGCGTCATTTCGACCGATTTCGCCGACATCTTCTACAACAACTGCTTCAAGAACGGCGTCCTGCCGGTCAAGGTCACGCCCGAAGACCACGCCAAGTTGCTCGACGACGCCCGCCGCGGCGCCAACGCGACGCTGACGGTGGATCTGCCGAATCAGGAGATTCGCGGCCCCGACGGCGGCGTGGTCAAGTTCGAGCTCGACCCGTTCCGCAAGCAGTGCCTGCTGGAGGGCCTCGACGACATCGGCCTGACACTGGTCGAGGCGCCGGCGATCGCCGCTTACGAGAGCAAGGCCAAGGCGTCGCAGCCCTGGCTGTAAGGCCGGGAGTCGGGGTTGAAACAGCGCGCTGCGCCCCCGTTGACGAAAACCTGAAACCGCTATAAGCGAGCGCCCGAGCAGGCTGGGCGCGTCCCGGCCCCAAATTTTTTGACAAGGCCCGCACGGCCCCGAAGGAACCGGATCAAATGGCGAATACGAAGTCGGCGCAGAAGGCTGTCCGCAAGATCGAGCGTCGCACGGCCGTCAACAAGAGCCGCCGCAGCCAGATGCGCACCTATGTCCGCCGGGTTGAGGCCGCGCTCGAAGCCAAGGACGGCGTCGCCGCCGCCGAGGCGATGAAAACCGCGGAGCCGCTGCTCGCCCGCGCCGCGCAGAAGGGCATCGTCCACGCCAACGCCGCCTCGCGCAAGATTTCGCGCCTGACCAAGCGGGTCAAGGCGCTCGCCGTCTAAGCCGGAAGCCATGTCCGACTTGGCTTTAGACTTGCCTCCCGATCGGCTCTCGGTCGATCCGAAAAGCCCGTTCTACGACGAGGCGGCGCTTTCCCGCGGCGTCGGCATCCGCTTCAAGGGCAAGGAGCGGTTCGACGTCGAGGAATATTGCCGCAGCGAGAACTGGGTCCGCGCGCCGGCCGGCAAAGCCCGCGACCGCAAGGGCGCCCCGTTGCTGATGCGGCTCACCGGCGAGGTCGAGGCGTTTTTCAAAACCCCGGCGCCGGAAGCCGCCGCTGCACAAAACCAGCCGCCCGCACAAGACCAGCCGCAAGCGGAAGGCTAGGCGCCCGTCGTCTTGGCGCCCGCTAGGAAACCTGTATAAGCCGCCATCCCCCCGCAACCCGGGGGTTTCCTCCTTCGGATTCCCGAAGGCCCCGCTTCGGTCTTCCGAAGCTCCGACCGACCTGGACGACATCCCGGCTCGGCCGTCTACCTCTCAAATGGAGACAACCCGATGTCGATCACTGCCGATCGCAAGGCTCAGCTCATCCGCGACTACGCCCTCAAGGCCGGCGACACCGGCTCGCCCGAGGTTCAGGTCGCGATCCTCACCGAGCGCATCACCAACCTCACCGGCCATTTCAAGGCCCACGTGAAGGACAACCATTCCCGTCGCGGCCTGCTGAAGATGGTCTCGCAGCGCCGCACGCTGCTCGACTATGTCAAGAAGTGCGACGAAGCCCGTTACAAATCCCTGATCGAGCGCCTCGGCATTCGCCGCTAAGCGCTTCGCCACCTGCCGCGCGGCGACGCGCGGCCGGGACACAAGATGCGAAAGCTTGTCGTCTTTTGGCAGGATAGCCAGGGGTTCCGCCCGCAAGGGCCGAGCCCCTCGCCGTCTTGCCGATGACGCATTTGAGATAATGCCTTGAGCTTTCGCATCCCTCGGACTGCAACAAGAAGGATGCAAAGATGTTCGACATACAACGCGAAAAACTGAACTGGTGCGGGCGCGAGCTCGTATTCGAGACCGGCCGCATCGCCCGCCAGGCCGACGGCGCCGTATTTGCGAGCTGGGGCGAGACCACCGTGCTCGCCACCGTCGTCGCCGCCAAATCCGCCAAGCCCGGCCAGGATTTCTTCCCCCTCACCGTCGATTACATCGAGAAGGCCTACGCCGCCGGCCGCATTCCCGGCGGCTTCAAGAAGCGCGAGGGCCAGCTTTCGGAGAAGGAGACCCTCGTCTCGCGCCTGATCGACCGCCCGATCCGGCCGCTGTTCCCCGACGACTTCCGCTGCGAGACGCAGGTCATCGTCACGGTGCTGAGCCATGACATGGAGACCGATCCCGACATTCTCGCCATCGTCGCCACCTCCGCCGCTTTGTGCCTGTCCGGCGTCCCGTTCATGGGTCCGATCGGCGGCGCCCGCGTCGGCCGCATCAAGGGCGAGATCGTCGTCAACCCGACGCTCGAGCAGATGAAGGATTCCGAGCTCGACCTCGTCGTCGCCGGCACCGCCGACGCCGTGCTGATGGTCGAGTCCGAGGCCAAGGAGCTATCGGAAGAGACCATGCTGCAGGCCGTCATGGCCGGTCACGCGTCGTTCCAGCCGGTGATCGCCGCGATCATCCGGCTCGCCGAGAAGGCCGCCAAGGAGCCGCGCGAGCTGCCGGTCTCCGACAAGGCCGAGGTCGAGAAGGCGGTGCTCGAGATCGCCGAGACGGATCTGCGCGCCGCTTACGGGATCACCGTCAAGCAGGAGCGTTACGCCGCCGTCGACGCGGTCAAGGAGAAGGTGTTCGCCGCGCTCGTCCCCGCCGAGGGCGAGGCGAAGTTCCCGAAGGAGGAGGTCGCCGAGGCGTTCCACAGCGCGCAGGCGAAAGTGGTGCGCTGGAACATCCTCGACCACGGCCGCCGCATCGACGGCCGCGACTTGACGACCGTGCGCCCGATCCTCGGCGAGGTCGGCATTCTGCCGCGCGCCCACGGCTCGGCTTTGTTCACCCGCGGCGAGACCCAGGCGCTCGTCGTAGCGACGCTCGGCACCTCCGAGGACGAGCAGTTCATCGACGCGCTGGAAGGCACCTACAAGGAGCGCTTCCTGCTGCACTACAACTTCCCTCCCTTCAGCGTCGGCGAGACCGGCCGCATGGGCTCGCCGAAGCGGCGCGAGCTCGGCCACGGCAAGCTCGCCTGGCGCGCGCTGCATCCGATGCTGCCGACCCCGGCCGAGTTCCCTTACACGATCCGCTGCGTCTCGGAGATCACCGAGTCCAACGGCTCCTCGTCGATGGCGACCGTCTGCGGCTCCTCGCTGGCGCTGATGGACGCCGGCGTGCCGATCAAGCGCCCGACCGCCGGCATCGCCATGGGCCTCATTCTTGAGGGCGACCGCTTCGCCGTGCTCAGCGACATCCTCGGCGACGAGGACCATCTCGGCGACATGGACTTCAAGGTCGCCGGCACCACCGAGGGCGTCACCTCGCTGCAGATGGACATCAAGATCGCCGGCATCACCGAGGAGATCATGCAGAAGGCGCTCGCCCAGGCGAAGGACGGCCGGCTGCACATCCTGGGCGAGATGAGCAAGGCGCTGACCAACGCGCGGGCCGAACTCGGCGAGTTCGCGCCGCGCATCGAGCAGATGAAGATACCGACCGACAAGATCCGCGAAGTGATCGGCACCGGCGGCAAGGTGATCCGCGAGATCGTCGAGAAGACCGGCGCCAAGGTCAACATCGAGGACGACGGCACCGTCAAGATCGCCTCCAGCGACGCCAACAAGATCAAGGCCGCCGTCGCCTGGATCAAGTCGATCGCGCAGGAGCCGGAAGTCGGCGCGATCTACGAGGGCACCGTGGTCAAGACGATGGAGTTCGGCGCCTTCGTCAACTTCTTCGGCGCCAAGGACGGTCTGGTCCACATCAGCCAGCTGTCCAAGGTCCGCGTCAACAAGACGACCGACGTCGTCAAGGAAGGCGACAAGGTCAAGGTCAAGCTGATGGGTCTCGACGATCGCGGCAAGGTCAAGCTGTCGATGCGCGTCGTCGATCAGACCACCGGCGAGGATCTCGAGAAGAAGGAGAAGGAGGCCGCCGCCTCCGGTCAACCGCTCGCGGAGTAACCGCACTGTCGCCGCGGCGCCACAGCGAGTGGAAAAGCCGCGGCAATCCGTCACCGCCAAGAATTCGCCCGGGCGGCGCCACTCCGGCGCCGCCCGTTGCGTTTTAACACGGCGGCAGCCGTGAATCGTCAACTATAGCTCGCGCTTGCCGCACGGGAACGTGAACAGCCTTTAACCGGTCGGCAACGCGCAGGGTTCAACAGTGGGCGAGGGCTTCTACGTGGATAAGGTCATGCAAGTCAGTTTCACTGCGTCCCTCGACACCAACCGCGCCCAATATACGATCGGCCGGGTCGCCGCGCACACGCCATGGCGTCCCGCCGACCACGAACTCGGCGAGACCGAGCGCGAGATCGCCGTGCGCGCGCTGGTTCGCGAAGCCGAGGAATACGGCGCCGACGGCGTCGTCGAGATCGCCTACGGCTCCGAGGTCTGCAACAGCGAGACCGGCAAGCTGCATCGGCTGGTCGCCACCGGCCGCGCGGTCAGGCTGGCGCTGGCGGCGTAACCGCTCGCGCAAAGGCGTGACGATTATCTTAGCACGTTAAGAGAAGCGACGTTCGCCGTTTCCCTCTCCCCGCAGGGCGGAGGGAACGACGGCGGCGTCCTCACCCCGCCGGCAGCCGGATGACGAACTCCGCGCCACCTTGCGGCCGGTTGGCCGCCGCGATCGAGCCGCCGCACTCGCGCACGATCGAGAACGTGATCCAAAGCCCGAGCCCCGTCCCCTCCCCCACCGGCTTGGTGGTGAAGAACGGCTCGAAAATCTTCGGCAGGTCCGCAGGCGCGATCCCCGGCCCATTGTCGGCTACGCCCAACTCCACCCAATCGCCGCGCTGCGCGACCCTGATCTCCACCCGCCCTTCCGCGCGGTCCCGCACCGCATAGAGCGCATTGTCGACGAGATTGACGACCACCTGATGCAGCGGCCCCTCGTGGCCGACGACCCGCGCCTCGCCTTCGGCGCTGACGGCGACCTCCACTTTCGCCGCCCGCCCGCCCGCCGTCAGCGAGGCCGCGGTGCGCGCGATCTTGCCGAGATCGAGCGCCTGCCGCTCCCCGGCGCCGGAATGCGACAGCCGCCGCAGGTTCTTGACGATGTCGGTGACGCGCACCGCGCCCTCCAGCGTCCCCTCCAGCAGCGGCGCCAGATCGGCGAGAACGGCGTCGATGCGCAGCGACTGCCGCAACTCCCGCCGCTTGCCCGCCGGCGCGCCCTCGTGCAGCGCATCGAGATAGCCCGACAAGCCCTTCATATAACGCCGCAGCGTATGGATATTGGCGTAGATGAAGCTGATCGGGTTGTTCAGCTCATGCGCGACGCCGGCGACGAGGCGGCCGAGGCTCGCCATCTTCTCCTGTTCGACGATGCGGTCCTGCGCCTGCTGCAACTCGACATGCGCCTCGTGCAGCGCCTGATAGGCGCGCTTCAGCTCGCTGATCGGCCGGCCGGTGAACACGCAGCCGACCCGGCGCCGGTCGGCGGTGAACTGGGCGGAGGCCCGCAACGCCAGCGTCTCGACCTCGCCGCCCTGGGCGCGGAAGCGAATCTCGCCCTCATGCGCCGCACCGCGCCGGCTCGACGCATGCAGCGCGGTCAGCCGCTCGCGATCCTGCTCGACGACGAAACTCTCCAGCCGCGCGCCGGGACAGGCGCTCTCCGCCACCCCGACCAGCCGCGCGAACGCCCGATTGACCTGCCGGACGCCAAGCTTCTCGTCGCAGACGATCAACACGTCGCTGACGGAGGCGAACACGCTGGAGATGAACGCCTGCGCCTCCTCCAGCTCCTCGTTCTTGCGTTCGAGGTCGGCCTCGTTGCGCAGCAGCTCCGAATAGACCTCGTCCATCCGCTTGATGACGTCGACCCACAGCGCCTCGCCGACGCCATCGAGCGCGATGTCGTCGCCGCTCACGTGCGGGGCGTCAGGGTTGGTCATCCGGGAGATCGCGGCGCAACTCGTAGCGCTCCATCTTGGCGCGCAAGCCGACCCGCGACAAGCCCAGCGCCTGCGCCGCGCGGCTGATATTGTCGCGGTGCCGCTTCAGCGCCGCCTCGATCGCCGCCCGCTCCAGCTCCGCCACCTGATCCCTGAGCAGCCGCGAATCCCCGCCGCGCGCGCGCGGCGCCGCGCCCGGAAACGAGAGCAGCTCCGGCGCCAGCGGCCCGTCGGCCTGCGCCAGCACGACCATGCGCTGGATCTCGTTCTGCAGCTCGCGCACGTTGCCGGGCCAGGGATGCGCGCGCATCGCCGCGAGCGTCGCCGGGGCGAAACCCTGCACCCGCCGCCCGAACGCCTGATTGACTTGCGCCAGGACATGCGCAGCGATGGCGGGAATGTCGTCCGGCCGCTCGACCAGCGGCGGCATGTGGATCGGAAAGGCGGCGATGCGGTAATAGAGATCGCGCCGGAACCGTCCGGCGTCGACCTCTTGCATCAGGTCGCGGTTGGTGGCGGCGAGCACGCGCACGTCGACCTTCCGCGCGCGCTGCGCCCCGAGCGGCCGGATCTCGCCCTCCTGCAACACCCGCAGCAGCTTGACCTGGAACGCCGGCGAGGTCTCGCCGATCTCGTCGAGAAAGATCGCGCCGCCGTCGGCGACCTCGAACAGCCCGATGCGGTCCTGATAGGCCCCGGTGAACGCCCCCTTCTTGCAGCCGAACAGCTCGCTTTCCAGCAGTTCGTCCGGCAGCGCGCCGCAGTTCTCGACCACGAACGGCTTTTCCGCCCGCGGCGAGGAGTAATGGATCGCCCGCGCCAAAAGCTCCTTGCCGGAGCCCGAGGCGCCGGTGACGAGCACGGAGATATCGTACTTCGCCGCCCGCCGTCCGAGCGCGATCGCCTCGCGCATCGGGCTGTCGGGCAGATGCACGATGCGCTCGAACTCGTGCAGCTTCTGCTGCGCGCGGCGCTTCTCGCGCACCACCGAGCGCAGCCGCGCCCCGGTCGGCTTCAGCTCCGGCGACATGTCGAGGGTCTGCCGGTGCAGCCGCGACAGCGCCGCCGCGTCGCGCACGATCTCGCTCAGTTCGTCGGGATTCCACGGCTTGGTGACATAGCGATGGATGCCGGCGAGATTGACGCCGGCGATCACGTCCTCCGAAGCCGTATAGCCGGAGATCAGGATGCGCAGCGTATCGGGCCAGCGGTCGCGCGCCCGCATCAGGAACTCGACGCCGGATTCGCGCGGCATGCGCTGGTCGCACAGCACGACCTCGACCAGTTCGCCTTCGAGCACCGCCTCCGCCGCCGCGGCGTCCTCGGCCTCGATGACTTCGAACTCGTCCGAAAGCACGCGCCGCAGCGCCTCGCGCGAGCGCGGCTCGTCGTCGACCACCAGCACATGGGCGCGCCCGGCCTCGCGCGGGCCGGCGAGTTGGGTTGGAGACACGGCCTCGTTCATGGCGGGCCTCTAGCAGATCCGCGGCAATTGCTCGCCCGCGAGCCAATCGACGATGCGCCCGCCGCCGAACGCCGTGCGCATCTCGACAAACGCTTTGGCGTCCTCGACCGCGCGCCCGATCACCGCCGCGTCGCGGCCAAGCGGATGCTTCCGCATCGCCGCCAGCAGCGCGTCGGCCCCCTCCGGCGCAACGACCGCGACCAGTTTGCCCTCGTTGGCGACGTTGAGCGGATCGAGCCCGAGGAACTCGCACGCCGCCGCGACCTCCGCCCGCACCGGAATCGCCGCCTCCTCAACTGAGAACCCGACCCGCGCCGCATGGGCGAATTCGTTCAGCACCGCCGCCAGCCCGCCGCGCGTGGGATCGCGCATCGCCCTGAGGTGCGGCCCCGCCGCGGCCACCAGTTCGGCCACCAGCCCATGCAGCGCCGCGCAATCGGAGACGATCTGCGTCTCGAACTCCAAGTTCTCCCGCTTCGACATCACCGCGACGCCGTGGTCGCCGATGCTGCCCGACAGCAGCGCGACGTCTCCCGCCCGCACCCGCCGGCAGGACAAATCGAGCCCCGCGGGAATCGCGCCGACCCCCGCGGTGGAGATGAACACCCCATCCGCCTTGCCGCGCTCGACCACCTTGGTGTCGCCCGCGACCACAGGCACCCCCGCCGCCTTCGACGCCGCGCCCATCGACTCGGCGATGCGCTTGAGATCGGCGAGCGCAAACCCCTCCTCGATGATGAAGCTCGCCGTCAGGTACAGCGGCCTCGCCCCCGCCATGGCGAGATCGTTGATCGTGCCGCAGACCGCGAGCTTGCCGATATCGCCGCCGGGGAAGAACAGCGGCGACACGACATAGCCGTCGGTCGTCATCGCCATCCGCCCCGCAGCCACGTCGAAAGCGGCTTGGTCGTCCCCTGCGCGCAAAAAATCGTTGTCGAACGCCGCGAGAAAGACATCCTCGATCAGCCGCCCCATCGCCCGCCCGCCGGCGCCGTGGCTGAGATCGACGCGGCCGCGCTTGATATCCAGCGCGCGGCTCATTCGGCCGCCCTCGCGCGTTCGCGGAAGCGGCCGTAAGTCCAATGCGCGGAGCAGGCGCCCTCGGGCGAGACCATGCACGAGCCCATCGGCGTCTCCGGCGTGCAGGCGGTTCCGAACAGCTTGCACTCGGCGGGCTTCTTCACCCCGCGCAGGATCGTGCCGCATTCGCAGGCCGGATTGTCCTTCGCCGCCTTCTCGACCAGGCCGAATTTCAGCTCGGCGTCGAAGCGCGCGTAAGGCTCGCGCAGCTTCAGCGCGCTTAGCGGCAGGAACCCGAGCCCGCGCCATTCAAAGCTCTCGCGCAGCTCGAACAGATCGGCGACTTGGCGCTGCGCCCGCGCGTTGCCCTCGCGCGTCACGGCGCGGATATATTCGTTCTCGACCTCGGCGCGGCCTTGGTTGATCTGGCGCACCAGCATCAGGATCGCCTGCGCCACGTCGAGCGGCTCGAACCCGGCGATCACGACCGGCTTGCCGTATTTGCTGGCGAAGATCTCGTAAGGCCGCGAGCCGATCACGGTGCTCACATGCGCCGGCCCGATGAACCCTTCCAGCGTCACCGCCTCTTCGCCGCCGGTCTCCAGGATCGCCGTCATCGCGGCCGGCGTCAGCACATGGTTGCAGACGACGGAGAAATTCGTCAGCCCCTTCTTCTCGGCCGCCCGGATGGCGAGCGCCGTCGGCGGCGTCGTGGTCTCGAAGCCGATGGCGAAGAACACCACCTCGCGCTGCGGCTCCTGTTCGGCGATGCGAACGGCGTCCAGCGTCGAATAGACCATGCGCACATCGGCGCCCTCGGCCTTGGCCTTGAGGAAGCTCGACCCGTCGGAGCCGGGCACCCGCATCATGTCGCCATAGACGCAGATCGTCACCTCCGGCCGGCGCGCGCAGGCGATGCCGAGGTCGATGCGCGCCATCGGCAGCACGCAGACCGGGCAGCCCGGCCCGTGGATCAGCTGCACGCCGGCCGGCAGCAGGTCCTCCAGCCCATAGCGCGAGATCGCGTGCGTATGGCCGCCGCAAAACTCCATCAGCCGATAGACGCGGCCCGGCGCGGCCTCGCGCGCGATGGTCGCGGCGATCTTCTGCGCCAGCGCGCCGTCGCGGTATTCGTCAACGTATTTCATGCCGCCATCCCCGCTTCGCGCAGCAATTCCAGCGTGCGCTCGGCTTCTTCCGGGTCGATCTTGCTGAGCGCGTAGCCGACATGCAGCACCACGTAATCGCCGACCTGGAGATCCTCGACCAGCGCGGTCGAGACGGTCTTGACGACGCCGTCGAGGCTCACCTTCGCCATCTCATCGGGCAGGATCTCGACGACGCGCACGGGAATGGCCAGACACATGGTTGTTTCCTTTACCTCAAAGCCGCCAGAGCGAACGCCGCCTGTCCGAACGACAGGCCGCCGTCGTTGGCGGGCAGCGCCCGGGGCAGCGCCACCTGGAGTCCATCCGCGCGCAGGGCGGCGCAGAGGCCGTCCGTCAGCACGCCGTTCATCACGCAGCCGCCGCCGAGCGCGACCCGCCGCACGCCCTCGCGCCGCGCCGCCTCGCCGATCCATTCCGCCAGCGCCGCGACCAGCCCGGCGTGGAACAGCTCCGCCGCCTCGCGCGGCGGCTCGTCCAGCAGCAGCGCCAGCAGCGGCGTCAGATCGAGCCGCCCGTGCTCCAGCCGCCAGCAGCGCGCAACGGGCGGCGTCGCGCGCGCCAGCGCTTCTAGCCGCATCGCCGCCTCGCCTTCGTAGTCCTGGCGCAAACAGACGCCGGAAAGCGCCGCCGCCGCGTCGAACACGCGGCCCAGGCTGGTGGTGAGGCCGAACCGCGCCCCGCGCGCCAGCGCCTCAGCCAGCCGCCCCGCTTCCGCCACCGTCGGGAACCGCCGCGCCGCCTCAGCCCCTGCGGCCAATCTTGTGCAGCGCCGCGACGCCCATCCGCCACGGCTCGCGCGCGGCCTTGTCGCCGCCCGGCAGCGCCAGCGGCTCCAGATGCCCGACGCGCCGCCACTCCGCGCCGTTCAGCGCGATCAGTTCGCCGCCCCAGGCGGCGCCGTCGGTCCCGAGCCCGAAGCCGTCGAGCGCGGCGCCGAGCACCGGCCCGCTCCAGCCGTGCTCGGCGGCGGAAGCCGCGACATGCGCGACGTGGTGCTGCACGCGGATCAGCGGCCGCCCGTCCTCCTGCGCCGTGCGGGTGGAGACGAAATCGGGATGCAGGTCGCAGACGACGAACTGCGGCTCGACGCCGAGCAGCGTCTGCAGATGGCGGATCGTCTCGTCGCGGAAGCGGATCGTAAGCCGGTCGTCGAGATCGCCGAGATAGGGCGAGACGAACGCCTCCCGCCCGCGGGTGATGCAGACGGTGTTCTTGAGATCGCCGCCATGCGCGATCACGCTGGGGCCGTCGCGGCCGAGATCGACCGGGTCCGGCGCGACGCCGCGCGCGCGCCTGAGATAGGCGGGCGCGCTGTCGATGACGCGCATCACGCTGTCGTCGGCGCGCGCGACGATGGCGCGGGCATGGCCGACGACGAGATCGGCGACGCCGGCCAGCACCGCGCGCGCCTCCGCATCGTCGGCGATCAGCGGCTCGCCGCTCAGGTTGGCGCTGGTGGCGACCAGCGCGACGCCGCAAGGCCCGTCGCGCCAGGAGGCGAATTCAGGCTTGCCCGCCAGCGCGTGCAGGATCAGCCAATGCAGCGGCGTATAGGCCCGCATCAGCCCGACGTGGGCGAGGCCGGGCGCGACGGCGTCGGCAAGCGCGTCGGCGCGCTTGCGCATCAACACCACCGGCGCCGCGCGATGTTCGAACGCCGCCCGCTCCGCCTCGCCGACCTGCGCGAACAGCCCCGCGCTGGCCGCATTGAGCGCCATCACCGCGAACGGCTTGGCCTCCCGCGCCTTGCGCATGCGCAACCGCGCCACAGCCGCCTCGCTCGTCGCGTCGCAGATCAGATGGAACCCGCCGAGCCCCTTCACCGCCGCGACGCCGCCGCCCGCGATACAAGCGGCGACGTCGTCGATCTCAGCATCCAGCTTCGGCCCGCACTCACAGCAGGCGATCGGCTCGGCGTGAAACCGGCGGTTGCCGGGATCGGCGTAATCGCGCGCACACAGCCCGCACATGGCGAACGGCGCCATCGCCGTCCGCGCCCGGTCATAGGGCAGCGCATGGGTGATCGTATAGCGCGGCCCGCAATGCGTGCAGTTGACCAGGGGATAGCGATAGAACCGGCTCGACGCGTCAAACAGATCGTCCAGGCACGCCTCGCAGATCGCCGCATCGGCGCCGATGCGCGTGCGCGTCGCCCCCTTGCCGCTCGCCTCGATCGCAAAGCCCGCCCCGCCCCGCGCGGCGCAAGCCTCGACCTCGACCGCCTCGATTCGCGCCAGCGGCGGCGGCGCGCGGCGCATCGCCTCGACAAACGCCGAGGCCGCGCCGCCCTCGATCTCGATCAGCACGCCTTCGCCGTCGTTGCGCACGAAGCCCGATAGGCCAAAGCGTTCCGCCAGCCCATAGGCGAACGGCCGGAAGCCGACGCCCTGCACGACGCCGCGCACCCGCAACCGCAGACGCGGCGCCGCGTCCGCCCTCATTCGCCCCCCGCCTCGATCCAGTCGACAAAGCCCTCGAGCCCCTCGCCCGAGCGCGCCGAGACCGTCATCGCCCGCAGCCGCGGGTTGACCCGCAACGCATTGGCGACGCAGACGCTGACGTCGAAATCGACGTAAGGCAGCAGATCCGCCTTGTTGACCAGCATCAGGTCGGCGGAAGCGAACATGTCGGGATATTTGAGCGGCTTATCCTCGCCCTCGGTCACCGACAGCACGACCACGCGCTTGCCCTCGCCGAGATCGAACGCCGCCGGGCAGACGAGATTGCCGACATTCTCGATGAACAGCACCGCGCCTTGCGGCGGCTCCAGGCTGTCGAAGGCGTGCGCCACCATGTCGGCGTCGAGATGGCAGCCCTTGCCGGTGTTGATCTGCACCGCGGGCGCCCCCGCCGCGCGGATGCGCTCGGCGTCATTGGAAGTCTGCTGGTCGCCCTCGATGACGGCGACCGGCCGTCGGCCCTTCAAAAGCTCGATCGTCTTGACCAGCAGCGTCGTCTTGCCCGAGCCCGGGCTCGAAACCAGATTGAGCGCGAACACCCCGCGCTCAGCGAAGTCGCGCCGGTTGACGCGCGCCTGCGCGTCGTTCTTGCCCAAGATGTCGCGCTCGACGCGCAACGTCCGCTCCTGGGGCGAGCCCGGAGCGGGCCGGACGGCGGTCTCGCCGCATCCGCAAACCGCGCACATCAGATCACCTCCAGTTCGCGAATCTTCATCTCGTCGCCCGCCGTCATCTGCACCTTGAAGCCGGCGCAGTCCGGGCACGGCCCGAAGCGTTCCTCCAGCGGCACGGTCTTGCCGCAGTCGAGACACCAGCCGGCGCCGTCGAGTTCGGCGATGTCGAGCGCCGCGCCCTCGGCCGCCGTGCCCGCCGTGATGGCGTCGAAACAGAACCGCATCGCCTCCGGCACGACCGCGCTCAACCGCCCGATGTCGAGCGAGATGCGCGTCACCCGCTGGGCGCCGGCCTTGCGGGCTTCCTCCAACGCGATCTCGACCACGCTTTGCGTCAGCGCCATCTCGTGCATCACATCTCCCGGACAGCGGTCTCGCAGGCGCAACAGGGGTCGATCAACAGCGCCAGCGTCTCGGCCGCGCCCCGCGCCGCCGGAAGGCGCCCGAGCCGCGCTCCGACAAGCTGCCCGACGAGAGGCCCGCGGGCATGAAAGTTCCATTCGGTCGGCGCGACCATGCCATAAATCAAAATCCGGCCGCGGCCATCGCAACTTAACACATGATGGAGCCGCCCGCGCGCGGTTTCTACCGCGCCATAGCCGGCGCGCTCGCCCAATCGCCCCCAGGCGACGAGATCGCGGCCGGGCGTTCTCCGGCTCAGCGCCAGCCCCTCCAGTTCATTCAGCGTCCGCCTTGCGTCGAGCGCCCGCGTATCGGCGCGCGCCGCGAGCGCGTGGGTCACGCGAGCGAGTTCGAGCCACGCCCGCGCGTAGGCGCCCGTCTCCGGCCGGCGTCCCGGCAGCGTCGGCGCGGCGGCGAAGCTTTCCGGATCGGCGAGCAGGGCCGCGGCGACCTCGGCGTCGTCCTTTGCGCTCAGCGGATCGGGCGGCGTCAGCGCCAGCGCCGGCCCGGCTTCGCACTGGCGCAGGATCTGGCCGAATACGCTCTGCGACGACGGCCTATGCGCAAATCCCAGCGCCGCGGCGGCGCGATTGAGCGTCGCCAACGCCTCCCCCGCGCCGCCGGCGGCGAGCCCGTGCGCCGCGACCGCCGCCTCGCGCAGCCGCAGACCGGTTTCGCGGTCGGGCGCGACGCCGGGCCAGCCCAGCGCCGAAGCGCGCAAGGTCTCGAACGCCCGCTCCGCGAGCGCGGCGACGGCTTGCGCGCGCAGCGTCTCGGCGTCGGGCGCGCGGCCCAGCGCCGCCGCGACGGCGAAATGCGCAGCGGCGGCGTGTGAGCGCGCGCACAGTGCGAACAGCCGCCCGACGATCTCCGGCGCCTCCTCGGCCCGCCGGCCGTGCAGCAATCGCCCCAGCCGCATCGGTCGGCTCGAGCGGATGGCGACGCCGCGGACCACGCCGGCCTCAAGCTCGACGTCGAGACGAAGCGCGCCGCCGTCCGCGGCCACGCTAACGCTCGCAAACTCCCTCTCCCCGCCGGCGGGGAGAGGGCGCGCCGGGCTTCGGCGCGGTCCGCCAAGCGCAGACGCCGCTCTGCCCCAAGCGGAGAGGCGACAGCAGGGCGAATCCGCTCCATCGCCGCATGTCCTAGGCTCCCGCCGCCCGACCGCTCAAGAAAGCGCGGCGGTCGAGCCCACGCGGCGGCGGCCGCGCGAACAGCGCCGCCAGCGCGCCCTCGGCGGCGCCCAGCGCCGCCTGCATGTCGGCGAACTCGAACATCGGCGAGACCAGCGAGGCCGCGTCGAGCCGCCCGAAGCCGGGCAGCTCGCCGACGATCAGGTCCAGCTCGCCTGCCGGCAGCGCCAGCTTGCGCGTCTCGCCCACCTGCGCCGGGGCCGCGGGTCGCAGCGGCGCCGCGACGAGATTGAGGAACCACGGCGTAACGACGATCCCGACCGCCTCGCCGCCGACCTCGCGGAACCCGAGCGCGGCGACGCCGAGGTGAGGATTGCAGATCGGCAGTCCCGCCATCGGCCCCTCGGCCAGCGCGCGATAAAGCGCCTCCAGGCGCTCGCCGATCGCCTGCGCCCCGCTCATCCGTCGAGCCGCAGGAAGCGCGCCTTGGGCGTGTCGCAGTTCGGGCAGCGCCAGTCCTCGGGCAGCGCGGCGAACGGCGTGCCGGCCGGGATCTGCCAGACCGGATCGCCTTCGGCCGGATCGTACACGCTCCAGCAGACGCCGCACTCCATGCGGTCTTGCCAGCGTTCGGCCTGCGGCCCGGCGAAACTCTCGAACCCGCTCATGCGAAATAGGCTTCGCGCACGTCGGCGAGCCGCGCGCTCGAATCGGCGAAATCCTCTTGAGCTGCGACGATGGCGGCCGGCGCGTCGACGATCTCCAGCGTATCGAGAATGACCGCGTCCATGGCGTTCGTGTACTGCACCGACCAGACGTTGCGCGCCGCCGTCGCGGTGACGCGGCAGCAGCCATAGCCGCGCGAGACGAGCTTGACCGGCCCGACCCCGAGCGTCGTCTGCAGATGCGCCATATCGGCCGGCGTCATCGGCAGCAGCGTGAAGTTGAGCACATGCGCGCGATCGCCCGGCTGCTGGCGGCTCATGCGGTCACGGATCTCGGCCAGCACGGGCAGCCCATTCATCGCCCCCTCCGGCGCCGGGGGAATGGCGAAATCCGTCCCCGCCCCGCGCAACGCCTCGCGCACGACCTCGGGCAGCGCGCCGATTTCGAGATAGTCGCCGATCTCGGCCCCCTGCGCGTCGGCGAAGCGCACCCGCCACAGCCCCGCGAAATTCGTCTCCTCGATCTGCGCCGTCACCCCGTTCGGCAGCGCCGCGACGCCGCCAACCTCGCCCTCGCCGAGCGCTTCGCCGATCAGCTTGCGCTCGTCGTCGCCATATTCGGTGATGTCGAACAGTTTTGCCGGCGCGCCCGCGCGCTGGGCCGCCAGCGCCGCGGCGAGTTGCGGCAGCAGCGCCGCGGTGAGCGGGCAGCGGCGGATCAGCGCGTCCGCCTCCGGCGTCGCCAGGAAGGCGGGACGCCGCGGCGCCTCAGCCTCGATGGGGTGCAGCGAGACAGCGTCGCTTTCGCCCTCGGGGGCGACCCAGAACCCGGCCTTCATGCCTCGACTCCTACGCCGTTGACGCGGATCTGCGTGTTCAGCCCGGCGCTGCGCGGAAGCGGCGCCGCATCCGGCGCCAGCGCCGCGGTCAACCGCGCGACATATTCCGACCAGTCGCGGATCTTGGCGATCACGTCCAGCGTGTCTGTCCCACGGACGACGACCAGCGACGGCGCCATCACGACCTGGAACCGCGGCTTCAACCGCTCCTCCGCCGTCAGCGCAACGACCGCGCCGCGAAACCGGCCCGCGAAAGCCTTCAGCAGCTCCGGCAGCACCACGGCGACGTCGTCGCTCTCCATCCGCTGCTTGGGATCGCCGGCGAACAGCAGCAGCGCGTGGCCGCCCTCGCGTAAGAAACCGTCGAGGCTTTCCTCGTCGAGCGAGGGCAGCCCATGCCGTTGGACAAGCGCGCGAACCAGGGGAGAAGGCACCGGCAAAACTCCTAGCGCAGATGATCGGGCAGTTGCGGCTCGCGGTCGATCAGGTCGGCGAAGCGGGCGGTGAAATCCTCGCCGGCGACCGCCTCGGCGAGCCCGATCAGCGCCTCGTCGATCAGCCGCGCCTCGTCAACCTCGAGCACGCGGATCGCCGTCCCGAGATGCGCCAGCACGTGAGTCCCCGCCGGCTGCGCGCCGACCAGCAGCATCGACAGCCGCGTCACGCCGCCAGCCCGCTCGCACAACGCCGTCATGTCGTCGCCCTCGACAACTCGCATGGGCAGACCGATGCACATCAGGCGCTCCGTCTCTCGTAGCGGGCGAAGTCGAGTTCGTTGCCGAGCAGCCCCGGCGTCTCGTCCCCCGCCGCCCGCTCGGTGACCCGATAGCCCCATTGCGCCAGCGTCAGCCGCGCCAGCTCCAGAGCCGGCCCGATCTGCGCCCGCACCGGCCCCGTCAGCGGGCCGCCCCAGTCTTCGAGGTTCTCGGGCTGCACGCCGATCAGCGCCAGCCGGCGCGGATAGCGCCCGAGCAGATCGGCCGCGCTCAGCACCTCCTGGAAGCCGGTCTGATGCAGGCTCATCTTCTTCGCGCCGGTGAACTTCGGCACTTCGTCGTCGCGCACCAGTTTCAGCTCGCCCGGCGCCAGGCCATAGTCGATGGCGTCGAACACCAGCAGATCCTGGGCCTCGACGACGTTCTGCACGAGGTAGAGCCCCTGCGTGCCGCCGTCGAGCAGCTCCACCCCCTCGGGCAGGACGAAGCGGCGGTCGAACGCCTCGACCGCGCGCACGCCAAACCCTTCGTCGGCCCACAGGATATTGCCGATGCCGAGGACCAGCGCCGTCATTCGTCGTCGTCGCGGAAGAAGCGGTGGCCGCTGGTGATCGCCGAGATCATCGTCTGGCGCGAGGCGATGTCCTCGCGGATCGCCGCGTAGATGTGCAACAGCATGAAGATCACCATGCCCCACAGCCCCAGGTGATGCCAGGTATGCACCATCTGGCTGTTCGGCCAGATCGTGAACACCCAGCCGAACGCCTTGGCGTACCAGGAATCCGCGCCCTCGCCCTGCGAATACAGCGCGAACCCGGTGCAGATCATGAAGATCGTCAGCATCGTGAACAGGGTCAGCATAGCCAGATTGGCGAGCGGATTGTGGCCGACGTATTTCTTCGGGTTCTTGACGATGAAGAGATACCAGCCCAGCTCATAGGCGGCCTCGTACCAGTAGCGCCAGCGCCAGAACGGAATGTAGAACAACTGCCGCGAATGCTCGTTGCCGAAGAACGCCCAGACGAAGCGCGCCAGGAACATCGCCGCCAGCGTCTGGCCGCAGGCGAAATGCACGAAGCGGATGTAGCCCATCACATAATGGTCGCTCGCCTCGCCGCCGATCGTCGGCAGCGGCGAGCCGATGAAATAGCCGGAGATGCACAGGAACACGATCACCAGCGCGTTGGCCCAATGCCAGAACCGCACCGGCGCCTCGTAGACATAGACGCTCGAGCGCGCGCGTCCGTAGACGCCTTTGCTGTCGGCGGTCTTGATCAGGGGAGCATAGGTTTCCATGGCGTCGCCTCCCTCAGCGCACTTCGACCTTCGCCATTTCCTGCCCGTCCGGGCTCATCACATGCGTCGAGCAGGCGAGGCACGGATCGAACGAATGCAGCGTGCGGATGATCTCCAGCGGCTGCTCCGGATTGGCCATCGGCGTATCCAGCAGCGAGGCCTCGAAGGCGCCGATATTGCCCGCAGGGTCTCGCGGCGAACCGTTCCACGTCGTCGGCACGATGCACTGGTAGTTGTCGATCTTCGCGTTCTTGATCTTGATCCAGTGCCCGAGCGCGCCGCGCGGCGCCTCGGTGAAGCCGACGCCCTTCGTCTCCGCCGGCCACGTATCCGGCGACCACTTGTCGGTGCTGGCGGTGGAGCTGTCGCCGTTCTTGATCGTGGCGACCAGCTTGTCGAAGAAATAGCGCATCTGCCCGCCCGCCCATTGCGCCTCGAGCCCGCGCGCCGCGGTGCGCCCGAGCGTCGAGAACAAAGCGGTCAGCGGGACGTCGAGGGTCTTCAGCAGCTTGTCGGCGGGCTCCTTGAACTCCGGCTTGCCTTGCGCATAGCCGATCACCCAGCGCGCCAGCGGGCCGACCTCCATCGCATGGCCCTTCCAGCGCGGCGACTTGATGAAGGAATATTTGGCGGATTCGTCGAGCGCCTCGATATTGGTCTTGGTCCCCTTGAAGTTGGGGCCCAGTTCGAAATGCGGCTCGGTGACGCCGTCCCACGGATGCAGCCCCTGGCTCTCGTCGGCGTATTTGTACCAGGAATGCGTCACGAACTCCTGGATTTCGCTGGGGTCGCGCTGATCGACCGGATGCACCTCGCTCAGCTTGCCGTCGATGATCGCCCCGCGCGGCAGCTTCAGGCTGCTTTCCGAGTAATCGTTGGCGTGTTCGGGGAAGTCGCCGTAGCTCAGCACGTTCTTCGACGACAGCCCGCCGCCGTACAACCAATCCTTGTAGAACGAAGCGATCGCCGTGAGATCGGGCAGGTAGACCTGCTCGATGAACGTATTTGTCTGGTCGATGATCTCGGAGACGAGGTTGAGCCGCTCCATGTTGATCGCGCCGACGCCGCCGGTCCCGTCGACATTGATCGGGCACGGCACGCCGCCGACCAGCCAGTTCGGATGCGGGTTCTTGCCGCCGAAGATGGTATGGATCTTGACGATCTCCTTCTGGAAATCGAGCGCCTCCAGATAATGCGCCACCGCCATCAGATTGGCTTCCGGCGGCAGCTTATAGGCCGGCGAACCCCAATAGCCGTTCTTGAACGGCCCCAACTGCCCGGACTCCACGAACTTGGTCAGCCGCGCTTGAAGGTCCTTGAAATAACCCGGCGACGACAGCGGCCAGGACGAGATCGACTGCGCCAGCGTCGAAGTCGCCTTCGGATCGGCCTTCAGCGCCGAGACGACGTCGACCCAATCGAGCGCGTGCAGATGATAGAAGTGCACGATGTGGTCGTGCGCGTACAGCGTCGCCTGCATCAGGTTGCGGATCGAGTTGGCGTTCTGCGGGATCTTGATCGCCAGCGCGTCCTCGACCGCGCGCACCGAGGTCAGCGCATGCGTGCCGGTGCAGACGCCGCAGATGCGCTGCGTGAACGCCCACGCGTCGCGGGGATCGCGGCCCTTGAGGATCACTTCGATGCCGCGCCACATCGTGCCGGTGGAGACGGCGTTGCGGATGACATTGTCGGCGTCGACGTTGACCTCGACGCGCAGATGGCCTTCGATCCGGGTCACGGGATCGACGACGATCCGCTTGCCCGAATTGTCGAGGTTGAAGCCGTTCGGAGTTTGTATGGTCATGAAAATCGCCCCCTCGCGGCCTTAATCGTTGTCTTTGGCGTGATCGATGAACGTGCGGCGATAGCCGGTGACCGCCGCATGCGCGGTGATCGCAGCCAACAGCCCGCCGGCCGCGACCGCGCCGATCTTGTCGGCGTTGGCCTCGACGCCGAAGGCGCTGATGTTGGTCAGCCGGTCGTAGAACGAGCCCTGATCCCAGAACTGATCCTCGGAGCAACCGATGCAGCCGTGGCCCGATTGGATCGGGAACGAGACGCCGTTGTTCCAACGCACCGTCGAGCAGGCGTTGTAGGTGGTCGGCCCCTTGCAGCCCATCTTATAGAGGCAATAGCCCTTGCGCGCGGCGTCGTCGTCCCAGCTCTCGACGAACTGGCCGGCGTCGAAATGCGGCCGGCGATAGCATTTGTCGTGGATGCGCTGCGAGTAGAACATTTTCGGCCGCCCCTGGCGGTCGAGATCGGGCATGCGGCCGAAGGTGGTGATGTAGCTGATGACGCCGGTCATCACCTCGGCGATCGGCGGGCAGCCGGGCACCTTGATGATCGGCTTGTCGGTGATCACCTTGTCGATCGGCACGGCTTGCGTCGGATTGGGCTTGGCCGCCTGCACGCAGCCCCAGGAGGCGCAGGAGCCCCAGGCGATCACGGCGGCGGCGTCGGCCGCCATCTCCTTCAGCTTCTCGACGAACGGCCGGCCGCCGTCGATGCAGAACATGCCGCCTTCGTTGAGCGGCGGATTGCCCTCGACCGCGAGCACGTATTTGCCTTTGTAGGTCTGGCGCGTCTCCTGCAGGATCGCGTCGGCCTGATGCCCCGCGGCGGCCATGATGGTGTCGTCGTAATCGAGCGAGATCATCGACAGGATGACGTCCTTGGCGAGCGGATGCGCCGAGCGGATGAAGCTTTCCGAGCAGCAGGTGCATTCGAGCCCGTGCATCCAGATGACGGGGGTGCGCGGCTGGGTCTCCAGCGCGTGCGCCATCTGCGCGGCCTCGGCGGCGCCGAAGCCGAGGCTGGCCGCCGTGAGCGAGCAGAACTTTGCGAAGCTGCGCCGGGTTATCCCCTGCCGGCGAATGACGTCATAGAAACTTTCGGCCCCGGCCATAAGCGCGCTCCTCGCGTTCCCCTCCGCCGGCTTGGCCCCCGGCGACGTTGAGCATAGAGAGCGCAAGAACCGGGCCAGTTCGGAGATATATGTAAACTATTGATATTTTTGCACATTTCACGACTCTGGCGCTTGTCGCGCGGCATGCGCAGCTCGCACGCTTTCCACTTGTGGAAAGAGGTTTACCAGTTCGAGGCCGGAGAGTCCCGCTCCGGCGCCGACATTCCTTTGACTTTTCAGAAAGATCGCACGACGCCGCCGCTTGCCGCCGCCCTGCCCTCCGGCGAGGGCGGGACGGCAAGCGGCAGGGACAGGTTTTGCCGCCTAAGCCGCTGAAAAGCCCGCGTCGCGTCCTGTCCTGCGCCCCTCAATGGGCCGTGCAGACCATGCACGGGTCGAACGAGCGCACGATATGCTGGACGATGGCCGCCTTCGCCCCGCGCGGCCCGACCTCGACCCCCGCCAGCGCCCCCTCCAGCGGTCCGGGGACGCCCGCCGCGTCGCGCGGCGAGAAGTTCCAGGTCGTCGGCGCGACGATCTGATAGCCGGCGATCGCCCCGTCGCTGAGGCTCAGCCAATGCCCGAGCGCGCCGCGCGCCGCCTCGACCATGCCGACGCCCGCCCCGTCGCGCGGAAGCGCCAGCGGCGTCAGGAACGGCGCCCGCAAATCGAGCCGGCGCAGCCACGCCCCCATCGCCCGCGTCAGCAGCGCGACCTCCATGAGCCGCGCTGCGACCCGCGAGCGCACCGACGAGCCGCCGTCCGCCGCCAGCATCGCCAGCGCCAGCGGATGGCCGGCGATGACCTGCCGCGCCAGCGCCCCAACCTCGACCGCCCGTCCCGCATAGCGCGGCGCCTTGGCCCAGGAATAGCCGCTGGGCTTGTCGGCGTCCGGCTCGGTGCGTCCCGCCGCGGGCGCCAACGCCTCGCCCGCCAGCCAGCTCGACGCCACATGCTCGACGATCTCGGCCGGCTCGACCGCCGCCGCCGCGCCCTCGGCATAGACCCCAGACGGAAACAGCGGCCCCTCCGGCCCGTCGTAGGCGCCGAAGCTCATCAGCGGCCCCGGCCCGCGCCCGGCGAGATCGAGCCGCAGCGCCGCCGCGAGCCGCAGAAACGCCGAGGCGTCGCCAAGCCGTCGCTCGCCGAACGCCGCCAGCTCGTCGAGCGTTTCGAGCCCGATCACCTCGTCGAGCGGCGCGCCGAACAGCGTCGCCTCGACGAACGCCTCGAACTCGGCGACCAGCGCGATCAGCCGCACGCGGTCGCTCAGACCCAGCGCCCGGGTCGAGCCGCCGGGCTGGAAGCTGAGCGTATGCGGCCATTTGCCGACCAGCGCGCCCATCGCCTCCATCAGCCGCCGCCGCGCCGGCAGCGCCTCGCGCGTCGCCTCGCCGCGCACGGCCTGGAACCGGCGCACGGTCGCCTCGAACCCGGGCCTCGCGGCGTATTCCTCGCGGGCGAAGTCCGGCATGAAGAACAGATAGAAGTGGGTCAGGTGGTCGGCGATGTTCTCGGCCGCGTGGGCGATGTTGGCCGCCAGCGCGCCGTTGTCGGCCGCCCGCCCGCCGCTCGCCGCGCGCAGCGCCGCCGCGGCGGCCAGCGATTGCGACAGCGAGCAGATGCCGCAGATCCTAGGCGCGATCACCAGCGCGTCGAGCGGCGGCCGGCCCTGCAGCAGCGTCTCGAAGCCGCGGTACAACGTCGTGGCGACCCGCGCCTCGCGCACCCTCCCGTCCTCGACGTCGAGGGTCAGTTGCAGATCGCCCTCGACGCGGTTGAACGGCCCGATCCTGACCTCGCTCACAACGGCGGTCCCTTGAAGCGGCGCGGCGCGCGCACCACGCGGTCGGAGCGCGCGTTGTCGCTGACCCGCTTCGGCGTCGCCGATTTCGACAAAGCCGCCAGCGCGACGAACCAGGCCTTGGGCATGTCGAGCGGCAGGTTGACGGGGATGCCGGCGACCTTCGCGGTTTCGAGAAACCCACGCGCGGCCTCGAAGCCCGGCGTCGTGCAGGCGATGCAGGGAAAGCCGCCCGCGGTGCAGGAGCCCGAGCCGTTCCAGACCCGGCTGTTGCAGTCGCCGACCGCCTGCGTCGCCTTGCAGCCGAGATGCTCCATCAGGCAGCCAAGCTCCGACAGCTTGGCCGCGCTCGCCTTGAACTCGTAATATTCGTTGCGGCCGCAGCCGTGATGCGCGAGCGTCTGGGCGAAGAACTTCGGCCGCCCCAGCGCGTCGAGATCTCTTGGCCCGAGGTCGCCCAACGCAATCGCCGCGATCGTCTCCAGGATCCACCCCGGATGCGGCGCGCAGCCGGCGACGTTGATCACCGGCAGTCCTGCGAGCGACCGGTAATCCTCGCCCAGCGCGCCGCCGGCGAACGCCCCTTCGTATTGCAGCCCGACCGCGTCGGTCGGATTGGGCGCGCCGGCGGGGACGCCGCCAAACGCCGCGCAGGCGCCGATGGCGAGGCAGAAGCGCGCCCGCGCCGCCAGCCGCAGCGTCCAGTCCAGCAGCGTGGAATCGCCGAACCGGTTGAACTTGCCGCTGCCCTCGGGTCCGCGCAGGATCGCGCCTTCGACGCAGAGCAGATCGAGCGCCGTTTCGCCGCTCGCCGCCTTTGCGAGCAGGGCGAGCGCGTCATCGCCGGTCTCTTCGCTCAACGCCGGATGCCAGACGATTTCGACGCCGAAGGTCCGCAGCTCTTCGAGGAAGCTGCGCGACCCGGAGTCGAGCGCCGCCATGGTGCAGCCGCCGCAGGAGCCGGCCTGCAGCCAGATCAATCGCAAATGAGACTGTGTTGTCATGCCGATCCCCGTGCTTACCGCAATCGGGATCGAGGTCCAACAGAAAGCCCGGCGGGCCCGCCGCCGGGCCTGAGGTTACTTGCTCTGGCTGGAGGCGCCCGAGTCCGTTGCGTCGTTCGCGCTGGAGCGTCCTTCCGTAACGTGCGGGGCGCGGCCGCTTTCCGTGCCACGGTCGCCTCTCATCTCCGCGTGCGAGGGGCTGGGGCCGCTCGGCGACCCGTTCTGCTGCAGCGCTTTGCTGGTAGACCCGGAAGCGGCCTGCGCGAACGCCGGAGCCGAAAGCGCCAGAAGCGCGCAAGCGGAAAGTGCAGCTATGGTCTTCATCATGACCTCCCTGAGGCTGGTTGTGTAGACCAACCTTCCGGAGTCCGCGCCGGTTCCCGCCGAGCGGCGTCCGGCCTGAAGTTCACATCGCCCGCCTGTAAAGCCGCACGACGCGGCGCTTTCAGCCGCCCCGGCGGCGCGCCTCGAGCGAGGCTCTGAGATCGGCGAGGAACGGAATGTCGGCGAACTGGTCGGGCCGGACCTTCGACCAATCGACGCCGCCCGGCTGCCGCAGCGTCGTCCGGTCGATCAACCCCAGCTCGTGAAAAATGCCGTGTTCGAGATCGGCGAAGCCCGCGCCCTTGCCGGTCCGCCCGCCCGCGCGCGTGACCGCGACACAGCCGACGACGCAGAAATCGAGCTTCGGCATGTCTTCGAAGCCGATCGGCTCGCCATGCTGGAGGAAGCCCTGCGAGGTCGCCGCCGTCTCGAAGTCGACGCCATTCGCGGCCAGCCGCTCGGGATCGATGCGCAGATAGGGGAAGCCCTCCGTCAGGTAGGGCGCCGGCGAGAACAGCAGCTTGCCATCGTAGAGCGCGCGCAGGCGCACCGGGATCTGGGGCGGGTCGGGGTTGCACTTGACGACGCGCGCCGCCCTCCGGGCCGGAAGTTCGCTCAACCGCTTGGCGGCCATGTCGGCGCCGACGAAATGGGGGATGTGGTCGAACGCCGGCCCGACGTTGACGCCGTCGCGCACGAGCGCCTCCCAGACGCGTGTTCGCACGACAGCCTTGTCGGGCTGCGAGCGCCCCAGCGCGACGCCTCGCTCATGCGACGGCCCGCTGCAACGCCGCGAGCGGCGCCGTCCAGCCGACGATGGCGCCCTGCGCCCGGATCATCTCGATCGCCGCCTGCTTGAAGTGAGGGAAATACGACGCGGTCGCGTCCTCGATCAGCAGGCATTCGTAGCCGCGGTCGTTGGCCTCGCGCATCGAGGTCTGCACGCAAACTTCCGTCGTCACGCCGGCGAACGCCAGTTGACTGACGCCCGCCGCCTTCAGCCGCTCGGCGATGTCGGTGGCGTAGAACATGCCCTTGCCGGGCTTGTCGATCACCGTCTCGCCCGGCAGCGGGGCCAGTTCCGGCACGATGTCGGCGCCCGGCTCGCCACGGATGAGTATGCGCCCCATCGCCCCGGGATCGCCGATGCGCAGGCTGGGGTTGCCGCGCAAACGCTTGGCCGGCGGGCAGTCCGAGAGGTCGGGCGCATGGCACTCGCGCGTATGCACCACCGGCCAGCTTTTCGCCCGGAACAGCGCCAGCAGCGCGGCGACGGTCGGCACGATCTCTCTGACCGGGGCCAGATCGTTGCCGAGCGTCTCGCCGAAACCGCCGGCCTCCAGGAAGTCGCGCTGCATGTCGATGACAACGAGCGCGACGCGCCCGGGGTCGAGCTTGAACGCGAACGGCTCAACCTCGACGTCAATCATGCCGCGCCCGATGTTCGCCGAGCAGCGGCCTCGACGTCGTCGTGCCCGGGCTGGTTCCTGGCATCCATGTCTGCGCGCAGGCCGCGCTCAGCAACCCGCCGACCAGTTTGCGCGCCATCGCGCCCGCCACGAACCGCAAGCGGTCGGTCAAAGTTCTCTGCCCGTCGCGCATCGTTCAATGCCCCGCCATATGCCGCCCGATCGTGGTGCGGTCTGCACCCGCCGCCGGCGTCTCAAACGCCACATGGCCGCCCGACATCACCGCGATGCGGTCGGCAAGCTCGAGGATCTCGTCGAGGTCCTCCGACACCAACAGCACCGCCGCGCCGCGGTTGCGCTGCTCGACGATCTGCGCCCTGATGTCGGCGACGGAGGCGAAATCGAGCCCGAAACAGGGATTGGCGACGATCAGCACGTCGACCTCCTGGCTGAGCTCGCGCGCTAACACCGCGCGTTGCACATTGCCGCCGGAGAGGTCGCGGATCGGCGTCTCGGTCGACGGCGTCTTGACGTTGTAGCGCCCGATCAGATCTCTCGCGCGCGCCCGCATCGGCCCCGGCGACAGCCAGAACGACAACGAGGCTACGGGCGGCTTGTCGAAGTCGCGAAACGCCATGTTCTCGGCGACCGACATCACCGGCACGGTCGCGTTCTTCAGCGGCTCCTCGGGCAGGCCGAACACCTTGAAGCGCGCGAAATGATCGCGCTTCGGCTCGAAATCCTTGTCGTCGATCAGCACCTGGCCTCGCTTGACCGGCCGCTGTCCCGTCAGCGCCTCGACCAGCTCGCTCTGGCCGTTGCCGGACACGCCGGCGATGCCGACGATCTCGCCGCCCTTCACCTTCAGATTGAAATCGACGACCTTGTCGCGGCCCTCGTCGCCCTCGACGGTGAGCCCGGCGATCTCCAGCGTCGCGTTTTTCGGCGGCGCCGGGGCGCGTCCCGCGGCGGGGCGGACAACGGCGTCGCCGATCATCATCTTCGCCATCTCGCGCGGCGAGACGACGCCGACCTCGCCCTCGCCCACTTTCGCGCCCCGCCGCAGCACGCTGAACGCGTCGCAGAACGCTTCGACCTCGCGGAACTTGTGGCTGATCATCATCACCGTGATCTCGCCGCGCTGGGTCATGCCGCGCAGCAACCCGAGGATCTCGTCGGCCTCGCCGGGGGTCAGCACCGAAGTCGGCTCGTCGAGAATGAGGAAGCGCTGGTTGAGATAGAGCAGCTTGAGGATCTCCAGCTTCTGCTTCTCGCCCGCGGCGAGCGACGAAACAGGCCGGTCGAGCGGCACGCGGAACGGCATCCGCTGCAAAAACTGATCGAGCGCGCGCCGCTCCGCGCGCCAGTTGATGACGGACGGCGCATCGGCGCGGCTGACGACGAGGTTCTCCGCCGCGCTCAGCGCCGGCGCCAGCGTGAAATGCTGGTAGACCATGCCGACGCCGAGCGCCTGCGCGTCGCGCGGGTTGCGAACCTGAACCTCGGCGTCGTCGAGGATCAGCTGGCCCTTGTCGGGCGTGTAGAACCCCATGATGCACTTGACCAGCGTCGACTTGCCGGCGCCGTTCTCGCCGAGCAGCGCATGGAAGGACCCGGCGGGAACCTTGATCGAGACATCGTCGAGCGCGCGCAGCGAGCCGAAGCTCTTGCTCATGCCGACAGTTTGCAGCGACGGGCCGCGACGCACGGCGGGCTCGGCGACGGCGCTCATGGCAGGCTCGCGACGAAAGTCTTCGCGTTCGCCACGGCGCCGAACACGCCGCCCTGCATCTTGACCATCTTGATCGCGGCGAGATGGTTGCCGGGATCGGTCGCGCCGCAGCAATCCTCCAGCAGCAGACATTCGAAGCCGCGGTCGTTGCCCTCGCGCATCGTCGTATGCACGCAGACGTCGGTGGTGATGCCGGTCAGCACGAGGTTGGCTATCCCGCGGGTGTGCAAGATCAGCTCCAGATCGGTGGCGCAGAACGAGCCCTTGCCGGGCTTGTCGATCACAATCTCGCCCGGCAGCGGCTTGAGTTCGTCGATTAGCTCCCAGCCGGGTTCGCCGCGCACGAGGATCTTGCCGCAAGGTCCGGCGTCGCCGATGCCGGCGCCGATGCGGCGCGATCGCCAGCGCTTGTTGGCCGGCAGGTCGGAGAGATCCGGCCTGTGCCCCTCGCGCGTGTGGATGATGTGATAGCCTTTCGAGCGCATGGCTTCGAGCACGGACCGGATCGGTTCGATCGGCGCGCGCGTCAACGATAGGTCGTAGCCCATCTTGTCGACATAACCGCCGGGACCGCAGAAATCCGTCTGCATGTCGATGACGATGACGGCCGTGTTCTGCGGCCTCAGATCGCCGTTGTAGGGCCAGGGATAGGGATCGGCTTCGATGGTCGGCATCTTCACTTCGCCATGGTGAGTTCGCCGGGCATGTCGGCGGCGGAATGTTTGGCGCTCGAGGTCGCAATCATGATGGCGAGCGTCAAGATGTAGGGCGCGGCGTTGAAGAAGTAATAACCCTGCGTGACGCCGACCGATTGCAGCGCCGGCCCGATGGCGCCGGCGGCGCCGAACAGCAGCGCGGCGCCGACGCAGCGCAACGGCGACCAGCGCGCGAAGATCACCAGCGCCACCGCCATCAGGCCCTGGCCGGAGGAGAGCCCTTGGTTCCACGAGCCGGGATAGGACAGCGACAGGAATGCGCCGCCGACGCCGGCGAAGAAGCCGCCGACCGTCGTCGTCATCAACCGCACGCCGTTGACTGAGACGCCGATCGCCCGCGCGGCGGCGGCGCTGTCGCCGACCGTGCGCACGACAAGCCCGATGCGGGTGTTGCCCAGCGCCCAGGCGAGCGCGATCGCCGCCGCTATGCCGACGAAGAACAGCGGATTGACGTTCAGCGCGCTCTTCAGATTGGCGCTGTCGCTCCAGAAGCCGAAAGGGATCGAACCGAGCCGCGGCGCCTGCGGCTGAATGTAAGGCTTGCCGAAGAAGAACGCGACGCCGACGCCAAACAGCATCATGGCGATGCCGACGGCGACGTCGTTGACCTTCGGCAGGCTGCAAATCGCCCCGTGCATCGCGCCGAGCAGAGACCCCGCGAGCCCCGCCGCCAGCACGCCCGCCCAAGGCGAGCCGGTGTGATAGGAGATCGCATAAGCGACCATGGCGCCGAAAACCAGCGTGCCTTCGAGGCCGAGATTCACCCGGCCTGATTTCTCGGTCAGGCATTCGCCGAGCGCGACGAACATGAACGGCGTCGAGACGCGGATCGCGCCGCCGAGCATCGCCACCAGAACAATGAGGAGCGGGGAATCCATCAGCGGCTCCTGGGCTTGAAGATCGAGAACCGCCCGTACAGCGTCTCCGACGTCAGCAGCACTACGAAGATGAGGCCTTCGAGCACTTGAACCGTCGCGTCGGGCAAACCCATGCGCCGCTGCACCAACCCGCCGGCCGCGACGATGCCGCCGAACATGATCGCCACCGGCGGGATCACCAGCGGGTTGTGCCGCGCAAGGAACGCCACGAGAATGCCGGTGAAGCCGTAACCCGCAGCCAGCGAGGCGTTGGCGCGTCCCTGGATCGCCGCGACCTCGAAGAAGCCGGCGAGCCCGGCGCAGGCGCCGGCTATTGCCGAACAGGCGACGATAAGCCGGCCGACCGGCAGCCCCTGCGCCAGCGCGGCGCGAAAATTCCCGCCCGTGACCCGCGCTGCGAAGCCGAAGGTCGTGCGCGACATCAACAGCCAGAGGGCGACGCACAACACGAGACCAAACAGAAACCCCCAGTGCACCGAGGTCCCCGGTATCGCCCCAATCATGTAGTCGGAGCCGATCGGCTTGGTCGACGGCTTGTTCGGGTTGGAAAGATCGCGTAGCGGCCCCTCGACGAAGAAGTTCATGATCGCTATGCCGATGTAGGTCAGCAGCAGCGAGGCGATGGTTTCGTTAACGCCGCGCGCATAGCGCAGGAAGCCGCAGATCCCGATCCAGAAGCCGCCGGCCAGCATCGCCGCAAGCGCCATCACGACGAGCGTCGGCAGCGCCGGAGCGTGGCCAACGAGCGGAACGGCGGTCGCGGCGGCGGCGAAGCCGCCAATCACCAGCGCCCCCTCGCCGCCGATCATGATGAGGCCGATGCGCGCCGGGATGGCGACTGCAAGCGCCGTGAGGATCAGCGGCGAGGAACGCTGCAGCGTGTTCTGCAGCGAAAACGCCGTGCCGAAGCCGCCGCGCCACACCAGCGCGACGAAGTCGAGCGGCGACTTGCCGACGGCGAGGAGAAACAGCGCGAACAGCAAAAACGCCGCCGCGATGGCGACGAGCGGAATGACGACATATTCGGCGTCGGAGCGCCAGCGCGCGCCGACCGGCGCCAGTGAGGACGCGCCGGTTACGCGCGGCGCGGACTGAGCGAGTTGCGCGTCCGACATGGGGCGCCTCAGGTCGTCGAGCCGACGACGCCTTCGAGCAGATAATCCATCTTGTCGAGGAACGGGTCGAGGTTGTCGTAAGTTTTGTCGATCACGACCTTGCCGGTCTTGTTGTCCTTCAGCGGCCCGACATAGATCGGCTTCCTCGCCTTCAGGCCCTCGATGGCCGCGAGCGCCGCCTTCTTGCCCGGCTCCGAGCAGCCGGCGCCGAACGGCGAGTTGCGCACGAAGTCGACCTCATAACCGCCGGCGGTGAAGTTCGACAGCGTCTTGCCGGCGGCGAGATCGGCGGCGTAGCCTTTGTATATGGTCTCCCACTTGTATTCCGCGCCGGTGATGAAGCCCTTCGGCGCGAGCGGCGCTTGCGATGCATTATGGCCGCAAGTCATCACGCCGCGCTTCTCCGCCGTTTCGATGACCACCTTAGGCCCGTCGACATGGCAGGTGATGACGTCGCATCCGGCGTCGACCAGCGCATTTGCGGCTTCGGCCTCGCGCACGGGCAGCGACCAGTCGCCGGTGAAGATCACCTGCACGGTCGCCTGCGGATTGACGCTGCGCGCCCCGAGCAGCACCGAGTTGATGTTGGAGAGCACGCTGGCGATCGGCTTGGCCGCCACGAAGCCGATCTTGTTGGTCTTGGTCGACAGCCCCGCGGCGACGCCGTCGACATAATGGCCCTGGTTGAGATAGCCGAAATAGGAGCCGGCGTTCTTCGGGTCCTTGTCCTTATTCCACAAGGGCGCGGCATGGCGGAACTGCACGTCGGGATATTTTTTCGCGAGATCGACGACGAACGGCGTGTAATAGCCGAACGAGGTCGCCAGCAGCAGGCCAGCGCCGTCAAGGTTGATCATCGACTCCATCGACTTGGAGACGGCGTCGGTCTCCGGCACGTTCTCTTCTTCCACCACCTTGACGCCGGGCACCCCTTTCAGCGCCTGGATCGCCACGGCATGCGCCTGGTTCCAGCCGAAATCGTCGCGCGCGCCGACATAGACGATGCCGACGGTCAAATCCGCCGCGCGAGCGGTGGACAACGGCGAGAGTCCGAATGCGACGCCCGTGGCGCTCACAGCCGCGGACTTCAGCAACGCGCGCCGCGTAAGATTCAAACTCATGTCGTCTCCCTCGAAAGGCGTCTTTTGCGCCGTTCCCGGCGCCGAGCTCACGAGCCTAGGTTCAGCAAGAGCCGTGCCGTCGAACGCGCGTGCGGGGCGGGCAAAATTTTCATTATGCAAAAGCCGCCATCCTGCATACACAATCGATAAATCGCATACAGGGCGTCGATGGCCGCCGGGCCGCCTCGCGGGTTTGGCCGGCGGCGAAACTTCTCCGGGCGCCCAATTCGCAAGACGCCGTCGCCGCTTCTCGCGGCGGCTGCCGAATTTTTCGGCGTCGCCTTTAAGCGCGGCGCGGAACGGGTTAGCAGGCGGCTTGCATCGCCGCGCCACCGGAGGGGAAGGGTTAGCCATGGAGACCACATTGGCCGCGACCGTCACGGCGCATCGCGGGGGCGGATCGCTTACCGAGACGATCCGGGCGACCTACGCCCGCATTGAAGCTCACGCCGATCCGGCATTGTTCATCACGCTACGCGCCCAGGACGACGCGCTGGCGGCGGCCGACCGGCTCGCTCAAGCCGGGCCGCAGGGCAAGCCGCTCTTTGGCGTCCCGTTCGCGGTGAAGGACAATATCGACGTCGCCGGCCTGCCGACCACCGCCGCCTGCCCCTCTTTCGCCTATACGCCCGAACGCTCCGCCTTCGTCGTGCAACGTTTGGTCGACGCCGGCGCCATCCCGATCGGCAAGACCAATCTCGACCAGTTCGCCACCGGCCTCGTCGGCGTTCGCTCGCCCTATGGCGTCCCGCGCAACGCCTTGCGCGCCGATCTCATTCCCGGCGGCTCCAGCTCCGGCTCCGCCTGCGCAGTCGGCGCCGGACTCGTGCCCTTCGCGCTTGGCACCGACACGGCGGGCTCCGGCCGCGTGCCCGCCGCGCTGAACGGCATTGTCGGCCTCAAGCCGAGCCTGGGCGCGCTATCCGCGGGTGGCGTGGTTCCCGCCTGCCGCACGCTCGACACGGTCTCGATCTTCGCGCTCGACGTCGCCGACGCCTTCGCCGCCTTCAAGGTAGCCGCCGCCTTTGACCCCGTGGATCCTTTTTCGCGCAAATATCCGCCGCCCGAGCTTATCAGCCCCAGCGGCTTGCGCATCGGCGTGCCCACGACGCCGGAGTTCTTCGGCGACGCAGGAGCGCAAGCCGCCTTCACACGCGACGCCGCGGCCGTGGCCGCGCTCGGTTTCAAGCTCATCGAGTTCGACCTCTCGCCCTTCACTGAGGCCGCGCGCCTGCTCTATGAAGGCCCCTGGGTCGCCGAGCGCTACGCCGCCGCCAAGCCGCTGATCGAGAGCCGTCCCGACGCGATGCATCCTGTCACCCGCGAGATCATCGAGGCTGCGCGAAAATTCGACGCCGTCGCGACCTTCGAGGCGTTCTACAAACTCGCCGCCCTGCGCCGCGAGACCGAGGCCGCGTGGCGCGGCTTCGACGTCATGCTGGTCCCGACCCTGCCGCGATTCTACACTGTCGAGCAGGTTCTGGCGGACCCGGTGCGGCTCAATTCGCGGCTCGGGATCTACACGAACTTCGTCAACCTGCTCGACCTCGCCGCCATCGCGGTCCCCTCGGGAATGCGCGGCGACGGACTGCCGTCGAGCCTGACGCTGATCGCGCCGAACGGAACCGACGGGACGCTGGCGACGCTGGCGGCGCAAATCCAGGCCGGCTCAGGCGCGACGATGGGCGCGACCGGCCTCGCGCCCCCGCCCGCGCCGGAACCGGTCAGCGGACGCATTGAGATCGTCGTCGTCGGCGCGCATCTGACCGGCCTACCGCTCAACCGCGAGCTGATCGAACTCGGCGGCCGGCTGGAGCGCGCGACGCGCACGACCTCGGACTATCGCCTCTACGCCCTGCCGGGGACGGTCCCGCCCAAGCCCGGCCTGCTGCGCGTCGGTGACGGCGAGGGCGCGGCGATCGAAGTCGAGGTCTGGTCGCTGGGAGGCCCCGCGTTCGGCGCCTTCGTGTCGAAGGTCCCGCCGCCGCTCGGCATCGGCGCGCTCAGGCTCGAAGGCGGCGCGAGCGCCAAAGGCTTTCTCGTCGAGGCGCAGGCGACGCGCGGGGCCGAGGACATTTCCGGCTTTGGCGGCTGGCGCGCCTATCTCGCGCGCAGGTAAGGCCGACGGGTTAACAGCGTCTCAAACCGCCAGGCGCCGGCGCACTTCCGCTTCCACCATGTCCTTGCGTTCGCCCGCCAGCACGACCGCGCCGCGATCCATCACCACGTAATCGTCGGCGAGATCGCGGGCCCATTCGAAATACTGCTCGACGACGAGAATGGCGAGATCGCCGCGCTGGCGCAGATAGACGATGGCGCGGCCGATGTCTCTGATGATCGAGGGTTGAATGCCTTCGGTCGGCTCGTCGAGGATGAGCAGCTTCGGCCGCGTCAGCAGCGCGCGGGCGATGGCGAGCTGCTGTTGCTGCCCGCCCGAGAGATCGCCGCCGCGCCGCCCGAGCATGTCGCGCAGCACGGGGAACAGGTTGAACACCTCCTCGTCGATTTCGCGCTTTTCCCGTGGCTGCGCGACGAGGCCGGTCATCAGGTTCTCGCGCACCGTGAGCAAAGGGAATATCTCGCGCCCCTGCGGCACGTAGCCAAGCCCCTTGCGCGCGCGGACATAGGCCGGCAGCGCGGAAATGTCCTCGCCCTGCCACTGGATGGCGCCGTTGCGGATCGACTGATGGCCGACGATGGCGCGCATCAGCGAACTCTTGCCGACGCCGTTGCGGCCGAGCACGCAGGTGACGCGGCCGATCTCGGCGCTGAGCGACACCGAACGTAGCGCCTGCGCCGCGCCGTAGTAGAGGTTGACGGTATCGACCTTCAGCATGAGATTTGACCGTTACCGGGTTGACCCGTTATTGCGAGCGAAGCGAAGCAATCGACCTCAGTGAGATCGTCGGATTGCAGGAAGCGGCGGCTTCGCGGCGACATGGATGGCATCGCTTCGCTCGCAATGGCGGCTTGCTTACCGCCCCAAATAGACTTCGACGACGCGCTCGTCGGCGCTCACCTGATCGAGCGAGCCCTCCGCCAGCACCGCGCCCTCATGCAGCACCGTCACCTTGACGTCGAGTTCGCGAACGAAGGCCATGTCGTGCTCGACCACCACGACCGAGTGCTCGCGCGCAATCTCCTTCAGCAGGACAGCGGTCGCGGCGGTCTCCGCGTCGGTCATGCCCGCCACCGGCTCGTCGACCAGCAGCAGCTTGGGATCTTGGGCGAGCAACATACCGATCTCGAGCCATTGCTTCTGTCCGTGCGACAGCGAACCGGCCTGGGCTTCGCGCACCTCGGTCAGGCGGATGCGATCGAGGATGCGCTCGATGGTGCGGTTCTTCTCGGCGTTCGAGCGCGCGGAGAGCAAGGCGCGGACCGTGCGCGGGGCCTTCGCGGCAAGCAGGATATTGTCGCCGACTGTGTGGTTCTCGAACACCGTCGGCTTCTGGAACTTGCGGCCGATGCCGAGCGTGGCGATGTCGGCCTCGTCGAGCAGGGTCAGATTGTGCCGACCCTCGAAATAGACCTCGCCGGCGTCGGGGCGCGTCTTCCCAGTGATGACGTCCATCATTGTCGTCTTGCCGGCGCCGTTGGGGCCGATGATCGCGCGCATCTCGCCGGGCGCCAGCACGAGCGACAGGCCGCGCAACGCGCGATAGCCGTCGAACGTCACCTGCACGTCGTCGAGATAGAGCAGCGACGCGGTGAGCTTGGGATTGTCCTCGCTCACGTCGCCGCCCTCGTCGCGACCGCCGCAGGCCGGCGCCCGAACCTGATGCGCGACAGGACGCCCATGATCCCGGTGGGGAAGAACAGCGTCACGCCGACGAACACCGCGCCAAGCGCGAACAGCCAATATTCCGGCAGCGCGCCGGTGAAATAGGTCTTGGCGAAATTGACCACGATCGCCCCGACCGCCGCCCCGACCAGCGTGCCGCGCCCGCCGACCGCCACCCAGATCGCGATCTCGATGGAGTTGGCGGGGGCGAACTCGGACGGGTTGATGATGCCGACCTGCGGCACATAGAGCGCCCCGCCGATCCCCGCCATGATCGCCGATACGACGAAGGCGAACAGTTTGATGTTGGCGACGCGGTAGCCGATAAAGCGCATGCGGCTCTCCGCGTCGCGCACGGCGATCAGCGCCTTCCCATATTTGGAGCGCACAATCGCGCGGCTGACCAGATAGCAGCCGATGAGCACGATGGCGGAGGCCGAGAACAGCGCCGCCTTCGCTCCGTCCGACTGCAGCGGGAAGCCGAGCAGGTCCTTGAAATCGGTCAGGCCGTTGTTGCCGCCGAAGCCGAAATCGTTGCGGAAGAACTCCTTGTAGAGCGCAAACGTCATCGCCTGGGTGATGATCGAGAGATAGACGCCGGTGACGCGCGAGCGGAACGCGAACCAGCCGAACGCCAGCGCAAGCAGGCCAGGAACCAGCACGATCATCAGCGCGGCGTAGGGGAACCAGTTGAAGCCCCACCACGCCACCGGCAGCGCGTGCCAGTTGAGGAACACCATGAAATCCGGCAGTATCGGATCGCCGTAGACGCCGCGCGTACCGATCTGGCGCATCAGATACATGCCCATGGCGTAGCCGCCGAGCGCGAAAAACGCGCCGTGGCCGAGCGAGAGAATGCCGCAATAGCCCCACACCAGATCGAGCGCGACGCCGAGAATCGCGTAGCAGAGATACTTGCCGAACAGTTGCACGAGATAGGCCGGCACATGCACGGCCGAGCTTTCGGGCGTTCCCAGCGCCGCATAGGGCACAAGGGCGGCGGCGGCGGCGATGACGGCGACGAACAGCCAGCCGGCGAGATCGAACTGCCGGCTCATGCCTCCACCGCCCGGCCCTTTTGGGCGAACAGGCCGCGCGGCCGTTTCTGGATGAACAGGATGATGCAGACCAGCAACAGGATCTGCCCCTGCACGGCGCCGATGGTCGGCTCCAGGATCTTGTTGGCGAGGCCCAGCATGAAGGCGCCGAGCGCCGCGCCCCAGAGATTGCCGACGCCGCCGAACACGACGACCATGAAACTGTCGATGATATAGCCCTGGCCGAGATTGGGCGAGACGTTGTCGATCTGGCTCAGCGCGACGCCCGCGATTCCTGCGACGCCGGAGCCGAGCGCGAAGGCGAGCATGTCGACCCGCTGGGTAGAGATGCCCATGGCGGACGCCATGCGCCGGTTCTGCGTCACCGCGCGCATCTGCAGTCCGAACGAGGTGGCGCGCAGCACGATGAGCAGCGCCGCGAACACGAGGCCGGCCAGCACGATGATCCAGAGCCGGTTGTAGGTGATCTCAAGCCCGCCGACATGGAACGCGCCGGAGAGGAACGGCGGCGAGTAGACCTGGCGGTTGCTGGCGCCGAAGATCGTGCGCACCGCCTGCTGCAGGATCAGCGAAACGCCCCAGGTGGCGAGCAGCGTGTCGAGCGGCCGGGTGTAGAGATAGCGTACGACGAATCGCTCGATGATCACGCCCGCGGCGGCGGAGACGAGAAAGGCGAGCGGCAGCGCCAGCGCGATCGACCAGTTGGCGAGCGAGGCCGGCATAAACATCTGCACGACGTAGGTGGAATAGGCGCCGAGCATCACCATCTCGCCATGAGCCATGTTGATGACGCCCATCACGCCGAAGGTGATGGCGAGGCCGATAGCGGCGAGCAGCAGCACGGAGGCGGTCGAAAGCCCATACCAGCCGTTCTGCGCCAAGCCCCAGAGCATCAGCGAACGTTCGATAGTCGCGATCGCCGTGTCCGCCGCCTTAGCGACCTCCGGATCATCCCGCTGGGCGGCGAGGCTTTGAATCGCGTTCTCCGCCGCCTTGTCGCCGCGCGCCACCAGGGCGGCGATTGCGCGCAGAACGTCGGGCTTGGCCGAGTCGGGGGTCGCTGCGACGATGGCCGCGCGCGCCTGTTCGAGCGCGGCCTTGGCGTCCGCGTCCGTCTCGCGGCCAAGCTGCGCGTCGACGACGGCGAGCGCCTTCGGGTTGGGATTGTTGAACAGGTCGTGCGCGGCCCGGATGCGCTTAGCGGGATCGGCGGCGCCGACGCTAAGAGCGCCCATCGCGGCTTCGATCGCCCGCCGCACCCCGTTGTTGAGGCGCACTTTTCTCATGCCCTCGGGCGCCTCGACCTTCGCGCCGGTCTTGGCGTCGAAGGCGTCGCCGGCGGGCGTCGTGTAGATGACCCGCTTGGCCGCGGGATCGACGAACAGGCGCCCGTCGCCGAGCGCGGTGACAATGTCGACGCCCTGGCTGGGCGCGGCGGAAGCGATGGCCGAAACCGCCTGCTCGGTCGACAAGAACTTGTCGTCAAGGAACTTGGCGAGCGCATCGTCGAGCGCGTCCGCCCGCGCCGGGCTGGCGGCGAGAGCAAATATGGATACGAGCAGCGCCGCCAGCAAACAGACTGCGGCGCGCCCTTCCATTCCGATCCGTTCACGGCGCATGCTTGCCCCTTGCGCGCCGCGGAGCCCCGCCAACGCCATCAAACCGCTTCATTCTCTGCGAGCGGTTGGGCGTCGCGCCCAACCGCATTGAATCTGCAACCGCTGGAAATTCCCTCCCCTCTTGCGGGGAGGGCCAGGGCGCGAAAGTCGCGTCCCGATACTTGCGGCGCCGTTCGCCCCCTGCCCTCTCCCGGCAAATCGGGGGAATTACCGGCGCGCCCTGTCGAGCCCGCCGCTCAGCTGCCGCACTTCTTGGTCACCTTATTGTAGTTGCCGCATTTGAGATCGACCCAGTCGGAGACGAGATCCTTGGAGTCGTTCAGATAAGGCGACCACGCCGCGCCGGGGACGAGGCCCTTGGTCTGCCACACCACGTCGAACTGGCCGTCGCCGCGGATTTCGCCGATGTAGACGGGCTTGGTGATGTGGTGGTTCGGCAGCATCTTCGCCGTCCCGCCGGTCAGGTTCTTCTGCTCGGTGCCAGGCAGTGCGGCGATCACCTTGTCGGGATCAACCGTACCGGCCTTCTCGACCGCCTTCACCCACATGTTGAAGCCGATGTAATGCGCCTCCATGGGATCGTTGGTCGTGCGCTTCGGGTTCTTGGTGAACGCGTGCCACTCCTCGATGAACGCCTTGTTCTCCGGCGTGTCGATCGACTCGAAGTAGTTCCACGCGGCGAGATGGCCGACGAGCGGCTTAGTGTCGAGACCCGCCAGCTCCTCCTCACCGACCGAGAAGGCGACGACGGGGATATCGGTCGCCTTGATGCCCTGGTTGCCGAGCTCCTTGTAGAAGGGAACGTTGGCGTCGCCGTTGATGGTCGAGACCACCGCCGTCTTCTTGCCCGCCGAGCCGAACGCCTTGATCTTGGTGACTTCGGTTTGCCAGTCGGAGAAGCCGAACGGCGTATAGTTGATCATGATGTCCTCGGGCGCGACGCCCTTGGCCTTCAGATAAGCTTCGAGAATCTTGTTGGTGGTGCGCGGATAGACGTAGTCGGTGCCTTCCAGCGCCCAGCGCTTCACCGCGCCACCGTCCTCGCTCATCAGATAGTCAACCGCCGGGATCGCCTGCTGGTTCGGCGCGGCGCCGGTGTAGAACACGTTGCGCTCGCTCTCCTGCCCCTCATATTGCACGGGGTAGAACAGGATCGAGTTCAGCTCCTTGAAGACGGGCAGCACGGACTTGCGCGACACCGAGGTCCAGCAGCCGAACACGACCGAGACCTTGTCCTTGGCGATCAGCTCCTTGGCCTTTTCGGCGAACAGCGGCCAGTTGGAGGCGGGGTCGACCACCACTGGCTCAAGCTTCTTGCCGAGCACGCCGCCCTTCTTGTTCTGCTCGTCGATCAGCATCAGCATGACGTCTTTCAGCGTCGTCTCGCTGATCGCCATCGTTCCCGACAGGGAATGGAGAATGCCAACCTTGATCGTATCCTCGGCCCGCGCGGCGAAGGCCGTCAGCGTAGCCGCGCCAAGCGCGAACGCGCCCACCGCGCCCGTGAAAAAACGCCTCGTGAATGACATTGAGCACCCCGTGATATCGGGCGTGCGCAGAATCTGCCCCGCCCGGCGCAGGGGTTCGCAAAGCCTGTGCCAGCGAAGCGCGGCGCATCGGCGCAGCTTCTCCGGCGAATCTGCTGAAATGTTAGGCGCCGCCCCTCACTTTGGCGCGCGTTTGGCCAATATGCGCTGCAACGTCCGACGGTGCATGCTCAACTGACGGGCAGTCTCGGAGACGTTGCGCTCGCAGGATTCATAGACGCGCTGGATGTGCTCCCAGCGCGCGCGATCGGCCGACATGGGATGATCGAGCGTCTCCGTCCGCTCCCCGGCTTCGGGCGAGAGCGCTGCGACCACCTCGTCGGCGTTGACCGGCTTGGCGAGATAGTCGAAGGCGCCGAGCTTGACCGCCGTCACCGCGGTGGCGATGGCGCCGTAGCCGGTGAGGATGATCGCGCGCGCCTCCGGCCGCTGCGCCTTCAGCGCCTTCATCAGGTCGAGCCCGCTGCCGTCGGACAGCTTGAGGTCGAACACGGCGAAAGCCGGCGCCGCCTCGGCGAGCGCCGCCGCGCCCTCGGCCAGGGTGTTGGCAGTGCGCGGCTCGAAGCCGCGCGAGGCGAGCGCGCGCGCCAGCCGGTCGCAGAACGGCTTGTCGTCGTCGACGATCAGCAGCGAACGGTCGTCGGTGAACTCGGGGGATTGGGTCATGTCGTTCATGGCTCTCTCACGGGGTGGTTGTTGCGGGAGTTTCGGCCGCCGCGAAGGTGAGCCGGGTTTCGGAAGCGAACGAGTGGCGCGGCCAGGAGACCACCACCAGGGCGCCGCGGCGCGGCTCGGGCAGATTGCTGATGCGCAATTCCGCCCCCGTGCGTTCGAGCAGCGCTTTGGCGATGAACAGTCCGAGGCCGAGCCCGGCGTCGGGATCGGCGCGCCGCGCCGTCGAGCGGTCGGAGATGTAGGGTTCGCCGAGGCGCTGCAGGACGGCCAGCGAGAAGCCCGGCCCGTCGTCGACGATGGCGACCTCGACCTTGTCCCGGCTCCACGACGCCTGGATGCGCACCTCTTCGGAGGCGAAGGCGAGCGCATTCTCGACCAGATTGCGCAGGCCGTAGAGCAGGGCCGGGTTGCGCGGGCAAGCCGGCCGCGGCTCCGGACCGTTGGCGGCGACGACGATATCGATGTCCTGCAGCCGGTGCGGCCCTGCGACCTCTTCCAGCAGCGCCTCCAGCTCCACCCGGTCGAACGGCTGGCTGCCCTCACGGTCGGGATTGGAGAGCCGACCGAGGATGGCGCGGCAACGCTTCAGCTCCTGCTCGGCGAGCGCGAGATCCTCGCCGGCCAGCTTTTTGATGCGCGGCTCGTTTAAGAACTCATGCACGATCACCGTCAGCGTGGCCAGCGGCGTGCCCAGTTCGTGCGCGGCGGCCGCAGCCAGCCCGTCGAGCTGGGAGAGATGCTGCGCGCGGGTGAGGATCAGCTCCGTGGCGGCGAGCGCCTCGGCGAGTTGTCGGGCCTCCTTGGCGACCTGCCAGCCATAGCCGGCGACGAAAACTGCGCCGATCACGATAGCGACCAGCGAGCCGACGGTCACGATGAAGGGCGGATCGATCACGGAGCCGTCGCCCAGCCGCAGCGGCACGCGCCAGACCGCCATGACGCAGGCCGAGAGGATGGCGAAGGCGAGCAGTTTCGCCGTCTCCACCATGCTCTGCGAAACCGCCGAGATCATCGTGGGCGCAATCAGCAGCACGGCGAAAGGATTCGACAGGCCGCCGGTCAGGCACAGCATGAACCCGAGCTGGCCGATGTCGACGGCGAGAATGAAGGTCGTCGTCTTCTCCTCCAGCCGCTTGGAGGCCGGAAATTTCAACCAAAGATAGGCGTTGAAGAACAGCAGCGACGCCGAACAGAACGCGGCCGACAGGAAGGGGAAGTCGACATGCAGCGCGAAGCGCGCGACGAGCAACGCCGCAACCTGGCCCCCCACTGCGATCCAGCGCAGGCGGACAAGCGTTCCGACGCGCAGTCGGCGGGCTTCAAGTCCGAATTCGAACTGATCCATGCTCCCAGACGCCTTCGGTCGCATCGGGCTAAAGGCCCGACGTGACTTAACGAAAAGTCTATCAAGCAAGCATTGGGTAACCGCGCCTTGCGGCTCATCAATCCTCGAGCGGGGTTTCGCCCTCGAACCACGCCCGCCGGCGCTCGATTTCCGCCGCCAGGAAATCGTACAGCGCCCGCACCCGCGCCTTGAGCAGCGCTTGCGGCGCGGCGGCGAGCCAGACTTCGCCCGTCACCTCCAACACGGCGTCGCCGATCCGGCGCAACTGGCGCTTCGAGGCGCCGACGAGACAGGGCAGCAGCGCCGCGCCGACGCCGGCCGCGGCCAGCTCGGCCAGAACCATTACGCTGCCGACCGTGGCGACCTGCCGCGACGGCTCGACATTGCGCGCCACCCAGCGATGCGCCAGCTGCTGGCAGGCGCCGGGCGCCAGCGCCACCCAGGGCGCCGTTGCAAGCCGCGCCTCTTCGCCCGGCGGAATCAGCTCGCGCGAAGCGTAGACCGCCCACGATGCGCCGGCGATCCGCTTGCCCGAGAGCTCCGGGGGAAGCGGACTCTGCAGGACACGCAAGACGATGTCGGTCTGGCCGCCGAACAGTTCGAGCGGCGCAACGTTTACCGAGAGATCGACCTGAAGGCCGGGATAGGCGGCGCGGAAGTCGGCGAGCGCCTTCGGCAGCACCAGACAGCCGATCGCCTCGACCGTGCTCAGCCGCACATGTCCGGTGAGTTGCAGGTCCTGGCTGCCGACCCGGCGCTCGAATTCGGCGATGGTGTCGCCCATTAGGGTTGCGAGGGCGACCATATCCTCGCCCCCGGCGGTCGGGCGGTAGCCGGAGCGCTCGCGCTCGAACAGCTTGAAGCCGAGCCGCGTCTCCAGCGCGGTCAGCCGCCGGAACATCGTGGAGTGATTGAGGCCGAGCCGCTCTGCGGCGCCGTAAAGCGAATGGGATTCGGCGATCGCCCGCACGATACGGAATTCGTCCCAGTTCAGAGAATCCGACATCCCTGCTCACCCCCCTCGCGCAGGACGCGGCGCCGCGGCGCGACGCAGCCGGTCGTTGATCGCCGCGCCCAGGCCGGTCTCGGGGATCGGCGCAACGCAGATGATCTTGAGACCCGTCGCGTCGAGCGCGCGCAAATGCGCGAACAGGTTCGCCGCCGCCTGCCTGAGATCGCCGTCCGGCGAGAGGTCGAGGCCCGCGCCCAGCCGCCCCCCGAAGTCCAGAACCGCCGCGTCTGGCGGCGCAGCCAGCACGTCGAGCCGCAATTCGGCGCTTGGCGCGTAATGCGAGGCGAGCGCGCCGGGCGCGATCGGCGCATGGCCGTTCGGCGCCTCGGCGAGCCGCGCGCCCAGCGCCGCCTCGATCTCCTCGCGCGAGATCGCGCCGGGCCTGAGCAGCCCCGGCGCGCCGCCAAGGCACGCCACGACGGTGGATTCGACGCCCCATTCGCAGGGGCCGGCGTCGAGGATCAAGTCGATGCGGCCGCCGAGGTCGGCCAGCACATGCTGCGCGGACGTCGGGCTGACCGCGCCGGAGCGGTTGGCGGAAGGCGCCGCAAGCGGCGCGCCAGTCGCCTCGATCAGCGCCCGCGCGACCCCGGAGCCGGGAACCCGCAGAGCCAGCGTGTCGAGCCCGGCGCGCGCCAGCAGGCTGATCCGGCAATCGGCGGCCACAGGCGCCACCAGCGTCAGCGGGCCCGGCCAGAAGCGGGCGGCGAGCCGCTCGGCGCAAGCGTCCAGCCGCGCCTCGCGCGCCGCGGCCTCGGCTTTGGCGAAATGCGCGATCAGCGGGTTGAACGTCGGCCGGCCCTTGACGGCGTAGATCTCCGCGACCGCCGCGTCCGAAGTCGCCAATCCCGCAAGCCCATAGACGGTCTCCGTGGGCATGCCAACGAGGCCGCCGGCCCGCAGGATCACCGCTGCCGCTGCGATGGCGTCGGCGTTCGCCGGCGCCACCCGCGTCGCGAGCGGAACCGCCGCGCGGGGGAACGAGGGAGTGTTCATGCCGCCTGACTGAGAACTTGCCGCGGCGCGGTCAAGGCCGGATTGCGGCGCAACAGGCATTCCGTGATGTTAATCTTACATGTTTCCATAACTTGGGTTATAAGCGTTTAACGTGCGCATCGTGTCTAAATGTAACGTGCGCCGGCCTCCGCGGCGAATCGGGCGGGCCGCCCCTCCCAAACAATGCGTGCGTGTTCAAGCACATAAACGCGATCCGCATGCGGCAGGGCGAAGGTGACGTTCTGCTCGCCGAGCAGAACGGTGATATCGGTCGTACGCCGCAGACGCTCAAGCGCCCGCGAAATCTGCTCCAACACGATAGGGGCGAGACCCAGCGTCGGCTCGTCGAGAATGAGCAGGTCCGGCTTGGTCATCAGCGCGCGGGCGATGGTCAGCATCTGCTGTTCGCCGCCCGACATCGTGCCGGCGTTCTGGCCGACGCGCTCGCGCAGGCGGGGGAACAGGTCAAACAGCCAGTCGAGCCGCTCGCTGCGCTCGCCCGTGGCGAGCCGCAGCCCGCCCATGTCGAGGTTTTCCCGCACCGTCATCTCGGTGAACAGGTCGCGGCCCTCCGGCGCCTGCACGATTCCGCCGCGGGCGATCGCCGCCGGCGAGACGCCACGCAGCGAGCGGCCCTCGCGCCTTATATCTCCGGAATACGGCAGGAACCCCGAAATCGCGTTGAACAGCGTCGTCTTGCCGGCGCCGTTGAGGCCGACCACGGCGACGAACTCGCCGCGACGCACGTGCAGCGAGACCTTCTCCAGCGCGATCGCGCGGTCGTAGGAGACGTCGATCGCGTCGACCTCCAGAAACGGCATGCGCGCGTCGGCGAAGGCGGTCTCCGGCCGTGCCGCCGTGATCAGAGCGCCGCCGAGATAGACCCGCCGCACCGTCTCGTCGTTCATCACCGCTTGCGGCGGCCCCTCGGCGATGCGCTCGCCGACGTACATCGCGAACACGCGGTCGGCGAGCGCGGCGACGCTCTTGACGTTGTGATCGACGATCAGCACCGCCCGTCCGTCGCGCCGCATCTCGGCGATCAACTCGGCGAAGGCCGCGGTCTCGCGCACGGTGAGCCCGGCGAAGGGCTCGTCCACCAGCACCACTTGCGGATCGCGGGCGATCGCCTTGGCGAGTTCGATGCGGCGGAGATCGGCGAAGGGCAGCGTCGAGGGCAAGCGGCCGAGCACGCCGGCCAACCCGACTCGCTCGGCGATGGCGTGCGCGCGCCGGTTGATGGCGGGATCGGGCCACAGCCGGGTCAGCGAATCCGGCGTCAGCGCCAGCGCGATGTTTTCCAGCACAGTCTGGCGGTGCAACGGCCGCGAGTGCTGGAACACCATGCCGACGCCGAGCCGGGCGATTTTGTGCGGCGGCCAACCTGCAACCTCGACGCCGTTGATGCGCACCGACCCGGCGCTCGGCCGCTCGACGCCGAGAATGGTCTTCATCACCGTCGACTTGCCGGAGCCGTTCGGCCCGATCAGTCCGAGGATCTCTCCAGAACCGACCGAGAAGCTGATCTCGCGCGCGGCGGTCAGGCCGCCGTAGGACTTCGACAGCTTCTCGACCTCCAGCGCTTTCATGCGGCCTCCTTGGGGCCGCTGAACATGCCGATGAGGCCGCCGGGAAAGGTAAGCACCACGGCGAGCGCGACCGCGGAGACGATGAAAGCAGCGAGCTCGCCGAGCGGCCGCAGCAGCTCGCCCGCGCAAATGAGGAAGATGGCGCCGAGCGCGCCGCCGAGGATGGTGCGCCGGCCGCCGAGCACGGCGCCGACGATCACCTGCACGCCGACCGTGACGTCGACGAAAGTGCCGACCGAGGCCGCGCCGAGATAGAACACCATCAGCGCCCCGGCGAGCCCGGAGAACAGCGCCGAAACGATGAAGCTGGCGAGCTTGTGTTTGACGACGTTGAAGCCGAGCGCGCCCGCCTGCACCGCGTCCTGCCCCGACGCCTGCAGGATGAGCCCGACCGGCGAGCGCGACAGGCCGTAGAGCAGGAGGCCGCTGATCGTCATGAAGCCAAGCGCGATCCAGTAATTCACCTTGTCGTTGGCGCTGATGACGTCCGGCACGGCGAGGCCGATCTCGCCGCCGGTGAGATCGGAGAACACGACGACGAAGTTCTGCAGCAACAGCACCGCGACGAGCGTGGTCAGGCCGAAATAGGGCCCGCGCACGCGCAGCGCCGGCAGCGCCAGCACGACGCCGCCGATCACGCTCGCCAGCGCCCCGGCGGCGACGCAGACCGCGAGCGGCGGCTGGTAGAGATTGTCGAGAATGCCGGCGGTGTAGGCGCCCAGGCCGATCAGGAAAGTCGGTCCGAAATTGACCTCGTTGGCGAAGCCGAACAGCAGGTCCCAGGCCATCGAGAACACGCCGAAGTAATAGGCGGTCGTCAGCAGGCCGAGAATGTAGCCGGAGACCCACAGCGGCAGGAATGCGAGGCAGAAGCAGACCACGAGAGCGATGATCAGTGGCGGAAGAGCGCGAGGCATGTCATGGCCCTCCCCAGTCCCCTCCCCCCGTGCGGGGGAGGGTTAGACGCAGCGCTCGCGGACAGGTCGCCATCACCGCCGCCCCAGCAGCCCGCGCGGCCGCAGATACATCACGACCACCAGCAGCAGCAGCGCCGGAATGGCGCGATAGGCCGGCGAGATCAGATAGGCGGTCACCGTCTCCAGATAGCCCACGACATAAGCCGCGATCAGCGACCCCGTCACCGAGCCCAGCCCGCCAAGCACGACGATGGAGAACGCGCTCGCCGTCAGCGGCCCCGCGCTATAGGAGGAGACGCCGAGAAACATGCCGAGCAGCACCCCCGCCACGCCCGCCAACGCGCCATAGATCGCCCACACCGCGAGATATACGCTGCCAAGTTCGACGCCCAGCAGCGTCACGCCGCGCGGGTTCATCGACGCCGCGAGCAGAATCTTGCCCGCCCGCGTACGGTTGACCGCAAGCCACAGCGCGATAATCGCGATCCAGCAGACCGCGGCCGTGAACAGCTCGTTCTTTGGTGTCCTGACGCCGACGAGATCGATCACGCCCTCGACGATCGGCAGCACCGTCTTGGCGTTGTTGGTGAAGAAATAGGCGGTCGCCTCCTGGATCATGATGCCCCAGAGCAGCGTCGCGGTGAGGATGAAGATCTCCTTCTCCTCCTCGCGGATCTTACGCGTCAGCTGCAGGCGCCGGACGATCAACAGATAGGTGACCAGCGCAAGCGCGAGACAGGCGGCCAGGCCGACGGCCGCGCTTGGCAGCGCGGACAGCCCCCAGTAGCTCCCCGCCGCCCAGGCCCCGACCGCGGCGGCGACCATCAGACTTCCATGCGAAAGATTGAGCACGCCGGTCACGCCGAAGATGAGCGTAAACCCCGTCGCGCCCAGCGCATAGAGCGAGGAGATCGCGAAGCCGTCGATCAGGATCTGCCAGAACTGCACGGGACGCGCGCGCCGTCAGTTCGTCTGCCCGACCTTCACGAAAGCCGGAAACGCCACCTTGCCCTTGGCCAGATAGGCCGGCCACACGGTGACCTGCTGGCCGTCACGCCATTGCTCCATGAGGCCGGTGATGAACCCTTGTCCGATGCGCAGCCCGTGCACATGCGGGTCGCCCTTGGGCAGGAACTGCACACGCCCGATGGTGCCGACAAAGTCCGTCGCCTCCATCGCGTTCACCAGCTTGTCGGCTTCCGTCGAACCCGCGCGCTTGATCGCTTCGGCGATGATATAGACGTCGTCATAAGCGGTATAACCGCAGTAGGACGGCATGTTGCCGTATTTCTTCGCGAACGCCTCGACGAACGGCAGCGTCTTCTCGGTCACGGCGACGCCGGGGCCCGACACGCCGAAATACAGTACGCCCTCGGTCGCGCCATTGGTGTCCTTCCAGAACGTCGAGTTCGTGGCTTGGGAAGCGACGCCGAACATCGGAAACGGCGCCTGCTGGCTCTTCCACTGCACGGTCGGCTGCACGCCGACATGACTGATGCCGGTGACGACGACGTCGGGCTTCAGCCCCTCGATCTTGTTGAAGATCGGCGTGAAGTCGGTGGTGTCGGGCGAGAAGCGGATTTCGTCGAGCACCTTGAGCCCGACCTTCGGCAGGCACTGGAGGTAGCCGACGTCGAGCGGCTTGGTCCAGGCGGCGTCCTCGCTCATGACGACGGCCGTCTTCATCTTGTAGGCGTCGACCAGCATGTCCTTGGCGATATCGCAGACGAGGCCCGCCTGCGCGCTCGACGTAAGGTAGCCGTGGAACGTGTATTTGTTGGCCTCGTAGTCCTTGGCGATGTTGGCGACGATGACGTCGGAGGCCGCGCCGGGCGTGATCATCGGCGTCTTCAGCCGCGCCGCCCACGGCTCCAGCGCCAGCACGACCTCGCTTGTGTAGCTTGCGATGACAGCGACCACATGGTCGTCGCTGACGGCGCGCTGGAAGGCGCGCACCGCCTCGGCGGAAGAGGAATGATCGTCATAGGCGACGAGTTCTATACTGCGCCCGTTCACCCCGCCGTGAGCGTTGATCTCGTCGGCGGCGATTTGGGCGGCGAGCGGGATCGAGGAGCCGGCGACCGCCTGATTCTCGGCGATGACGCCGATCCTGATCGGTCCCTCTTCGGCGCTGGCCGCCGCCGAAACCATGATTGCGGCGAGCGCCGCCGCGTGGCGTAACCTGCGTCCCATGCGCTCTCGTCCTCCCGTCGTATTGCCGCGACATTGGACGGTTTTCGGCTTTCCGACAAGTCGACGTTCCGGCTCGTTTCCCGCGCGCACGGTTCCCTTGATCGAGGTCGGCAGTCCCGGCGGATGGATCGGGGAAACCGCCAATTTGCCGACGGGCGAGGCTGCGTTGCGCGGCTTCACCGCTTTCGCCGCGGCCTGGCCATTCGCATCAAGCAATTGCAGGCAACGCCGCTCCGCTGGCCTGTTCGAGCTTGTCAAGGGACGCCCGTGCGCGCCCGCCGCGAGGCATAAAGCCGCAATTCCAGACAGATCGCACGAAAAATGCGCGCCGCGGGCGCGGGCGCTGGCCGAGCCCCTTGCGTCGACCGGCCAGCCTCTTCAATACTGTCGAGTTCCGGCAGCCGATTTGGACGAGGCGCATATTCTCAAAATGATGCGGCAGTACGAACTGGTGGAGCGTGTGCGGCGCTACAATCCGCAGGCGGACGAGGATCTGCTCAACCGCGCCTATGTGTTCGCCATGAAGGCGCACGGGGCGCAGAAACGCGCCTCGGGCGATCCCTATTTCTCGCATCCGCTTGAAGTCGCCGCCATCCTCACCGAGTTCCGGCTCGACGACGCCACCATCGCCGCCGCGATGCTGCATGACACGATCGAGGACACCCCGGTCACCCGCGAGGAGCTCGATTCCATGTTCGGGACCGAGATCGGCGGTCTCGTCGACTCGCTGACCAAGCTCAACAAGCTCGACTTCGCCTCCAAGCACGCTGTCCAGGCGGAGAATTTTCGCAAGCTGCTGCTCGCCATCGCCGACGACGCGCGCGTGCTGCTGATCAAGCTCGCCGACCGGCTGCATAACATGCGCACGCTCAATTTCGTAGCCCCGGCCAAGCGCGCCCGCATCGCCCAGGACACGCTGGAGATCTACGCGCCGCTCGCGGGCCGCATGGGCATGCAGGGCCTGCGCAGCGAACTCGAGGACCTCGCCTTCCGCTATCTGATGCCAGACGCGCAGACGCTCATCATGTCGCGTCTGGAGGAGCTGAAGACCAAGAACGGCCCGCTGATCGCCCGCATCGCCGACGAGTTGAAAGACCAGTTCGCCCGCCGCGGCATCAAATGCGAAGTGCGCGGCCGGCAGAAGCAGGCCTATTCGATCTGGCGCAAGATGGAGCGTAACCAAATCTCGTTCGAGCAACTGTCGGACATCTACGGCTTCCGCATCCTGGTCGACCGGGTCGAGGACTGTTACGCCGCCGTCGGCGTCGCCCATACCACGTGGCCGAGCGTGATGGGCCGCTTCAAGGACTACATCTCGACGCCGAAGCAGAACGACTACCGCTCGATCCACACCACCGTCGTCGGCCCTGGCTCGCAGCGCGTGGAATTGCAAATCCGCACCCACGGCATGCACGAAATCGCCGAATACGGCATCGCCGCCCACGCGCTTTACAAGGACGGCCGCAGCGCGCTCGACACCGGCGAGAGCGGCGCCTACCGCAACCTGCGCCAGATCATCGAGGCCCTTTCCAGCGACGACTCCGAGAAATTCCTCGAGCACACCAAGCTGGAGCTGTTCCAGGATCAGGTGTTCTGCTTCACGCCGAAGGGCCGGCTGATCGCGCTGCCGCGCGGCGCCACCGCCATCGATTTCGCCTACGCCGTTCACACCGACGTCGGCAATTCCGCGGTCGGCTGCAAGATCAACGGCCGCATCGCGCCGCTCATTTCGGTGCTGCGCAACGGCGACGAGGTGCTGATCACCCGCTCGGCGAGCCGCACCCCGCCCGCCGCCTGGGACTCCATCGTGGTGACGGGGCGCGCCCGCGCGGCGATCAAGCGGGCGACGCGAGAGGCCGCCAAGGCGCAGTTCGGCGGGCTCGGCCGCCAGATCGTCGAGCGCGCCTTCGAGCGCGCCGGCCGCAAGTTCTCGGACGCGAAGCTGAAGTCGGCGCTGCCGCGGCTCGCCCGCCACGCCATCGATGATGTGTTCATCGGCGTCGGCCGCGGCGAGATCTACTCGGCCGACGTGGTGCGCGCGATCTATCCCGACTTTCAGGAGGAGCGGAAGGCGGGGCCGGCGATCGCGCCCAACGAAAGCGGCTGGTTCGGGCTCGCCAAGGCCAATCAGCTGGTGTTCCGCGCGCCTGGACAGGACCCCTCGGTTCCCCTGCGCGGGCTCGATTTCGACACGCCGGTGCGTTTTGCGCCCAAGGGCGGCGCGGTGCCGGGCGAGCGCATCGTCGGCATCAGCTCCCCCGGCGAGGGCATCACGGTCTATCCCATCCACTCGCCGGCGCTGGTCGCGTTCGACGACAAGCCGGAGCTGTGGCTCGACGTGCGCTGGGATCTCGACAAGGCGAAGAAGTCGCTGTTCCCGACGCAGATTCTCGTCACCACGCTGAACGAGCCGGGGGCATTGGGGGCGGTGGCGACGACCATCGGCGAAACCGGGGCGAACATCGACACGGTCACGTTCAACCCGACGGGGCCGGATTTTCGCGAGATCCGGTTTGACCTGGAGGTCAGCGACATCCAGCATCTCAACGCCGTGATTGCGCAATTGCGCGACAAGGCGATGGTCAGCAAGGTCGAGCGGATCAGCGGGTGATGCCGCTCTACTTCGCCTATGGCGCCAACATGGACCCCGCGCAGATGGTCGCCCGCTGCCCGCGCTCGACGCCGCTGGGCCTTGCCCGGCTGATGCGCCATCGCCTCGCCGTCATGCGCGAGGGCTGGCTCACCGTCGTTCGCGATCCCCGCGCCGCCGTCCACGGCGTCCTCTGGGATCTCGCCCTCCCCGACGTCCCCGCGCTCGACCGCTTCGAGGGCGTCGGCGAGCGGCTTTATGTCAAGGCGGCGCAGCCGGTCGTCGCTGAGGACGGCCCGAAGCGGGCGCTGATCTATCTCGGAACCAACTCCGGGCCGGGAAAGCCCCGCGCCAAATATTTAAGCGACATCATCGCCGCCGCCCGCGCCTCAGCGCTGCCCCGCGACGCCGTTGCCGCGCTGGAGCGGCTCACGCGCGTCTAGCGCCACCTTCACCGCTTCCGGCGGCTGCGGCCGGCCCAGCAGATAGCCCTGGACGAGATCGCTTCCCATTTCGCGCAACTGGGCGAGTTGCGCCTGCGTCTCCACGCCCTCGGCGACCGTGCGCATGCCGAGAGCGTGCGCAAGCTCGACGATCGTCTTGACCACGGCGCGGTCTTTCGGCCGCTCCGGCAGGCCGGCGACGAACCGCTGGTCGATCTTGAGCTCCGTCGCGGGCAGGTTGCGCACGTATTCGAGCGAGGAGAAGCCGATGCCGAAGTCGTCGATGGCGATCTTGACCCCGGCTTCGCTCAGCCGGTTCAGCGCCGCCAGCGACATATCCGGCGACTCCATCACCTGGGTCTCGGTGATCTCCAGACAAAGCCGTTGCGGCTCCAGGCCGAGATCGAGCAAAGTGCTCAGCACTTCGTCGGCGAAGCCCCGCGCGATGAGCTGCCGCACCGAGACATTGACCGCCACGGTCAGCCGCCGGTCGCGCCATTCGCGCATATGGCGCAGCGACTGCCGCAGCATGGAAAGACCCAGCGCGCCGATGAGGCGCGCCTCCTCGGCCAGCGGGATGAATTGGCTCGGCGGCACGAGCCCACGCTGCGGATGACGCCAGCGCGCAAGCGCTTCGTATCCGCTCAGCGCCGGGTCGCCGCCGCCCGCGAGATCCCAGACCGGCTGAAAGAATGGCGTTATCTCTTCGGCCACGATGGCCCGGTGCAACTCGTCGACCTCGATCTGCCGGCTGCTGACCGCCGCCCTTGTCACCGGCTTATAGAGCGCGATCCGGCTTCGGCCGCTGCGCTTGGCGTGATACATCGCGGAATCCGCGCGCCGCAGCGCTTCGCCCGGCGTAAGCTGCGGGGAGACGACAGCGACGCCGACGCTCACTGTCACGAACCGGCGATGCCTGCCGTCGAGCACGAACGGCGCGCGGAACGCCTCGACGATGCGCTGGGCGACGGCGCAGGCGTCGCGTTGCGTCGTCGGCGTGATCACCACGACGAATTCGTCGCCGCCCATCCTTGCCGTGAAATCCTTCGGCCGCAGCAGCGCGGCCAGGCGCTGCGCAACGCTTTTCAGCAATTCGTCGCCAGCCTCGTGCCCGAGCCCGTCGTTGATCGCCTTGAAACCGTCGAGGTCGATGAACAACACCCCGACCAGCGGTTGCCCGTCGGCGCCGGCCAACGGAACCGGGCTGAGCGCCGCCTCCAGCTTGTCCATGAGATAGACCCGGTTCGGCAGGCCGGTCAGCACGTCGTGCAGCGCGAGCCGCGCCAGCCGGTTCTGCGCCCGGTGCATGAGAATCTCGGGCATCGCCCGCGCCAGCTCGGTCGCGCTCGCGATCTCTTCCGCGCGCCACGGCCGGCTGCGGCCGCGCACCTGCTGCACCCATTCGGCGAACGACGCCCGCGGCTGCAACGGCGTCAGCGCCTGCTCCTTGCCCGGATCGGGACGCCCCGCCCAGCGCACGGTTCGCGTCCGCTCGCCGCGGAACCAGACGGCGAAGTTCTGCCCGCGGCCGGGCAGCGGCAGATACATCGCCCCCGCCGTCGCATTGCCGGGGTCGCCGAGAAGATCGGGTAGGCCGGATTGCCCGCAAAGGTGCTCGCTGCGCCAGGGGGCGGGACCGGAACCGGCGCGCTCGGCGGCGAAGGCGATCAGCGCCTCCAGGTTCTCGTCCGACGGGACCTCGCCGATGCTGACGCGCTGCCCCTCGATCTCCATCGCCACGCCGTCGGCGTCGACCATGGCGAGCAGCGGTTCCTGTGCCGCGTTCGCGCCTTCGGCGGTCGTCTCGGCGGAAGCCATCGAGATGACGACCTGCGCAGCGACCCGGTTCAGGGTCTGCGCGCGCGTCTGCATGCCGTTGACCTCGGCGGCGCCGAGGCGGACCGCGAGTTGTTGTCCGAGCGCTTCGTAAGCGAGGCGCTGAAGATGATCGACGCGCTTGGGCGCGCCGTGATGGCAGGCGATCAGACCCCAGAGCTGATTTTCGACCACCAGCGATATCGTCAGCGTCGCCCGCACGCCCATGTTTTGCAGGTACTGGATATGGAACGGCGACACGCTGCGCGTGACCGCCATGCAGAGGTCGATGCGATCCGCCCCGCCGATTTCCGGCAGCGCCAGAATGGGAACCGGCGCATAAGCCGCGTCGGGAATGACGCGGATCCAGTTGCGCAGATAGAGCGCCCGCGCCTGACGCGGAATGTCGGAAGCGGGATAATGCAGACCCAGATACGGTTCGAGGCCGGCCTCGCAAGCTTCGGCGACGACGCAGCCGTGCGCATCCGGGTCGAAGCGGTAGATCATCACCCGGTCGAAGCCGCTGAGCCGGCGGATCTTCTGCACCGCAATCTCGCACATCCGCTCGACGCCGTCCGCGCCGGAGAGCGCCTTGCTGATCGCATACTGGTTGAGCAGGAATTCGTCCTTGGCCGCGCCCGTGCTCGAAGACGCCTCGAACTCGACGATCTGAAACGGACCGCGCCGATGCGCGATCAGGTCGTAATCACCGGCGCCGCCCGGCCCCGCGGGGAGCGCCACGCGAACCGGCAAGGCTCCATAGGGCGTCGAGACTTCCGAAAGAGCGCGGACGGCTTTGACGACATCGGCGTCGAACACGGCCTGCAACGGCGCGCCGAGCAGGTCGGGACACGGATGCGGCGGCTGCGCCAGGTTCGCGCTTGCGGCCAGAATGCGCGCGGTCGACAGATCGAGGGCGAGCAGCATCCCATGCGGCTGGATGGCGCCGGAGAGGTGGATCGGTTCTCGGTCGCAGGCGCTGAGGTTCGCAGGCGCGGCCAGGCCTTCGGCCGACAATTCGGCATGGCGTGAGAGAGACTGCTGCACCGCCGACACGTCGTCACCCTTTTCACGGCCGCTCGGCAAGGGCGCCCGCCCGCATGCCGCGCATGATGCGGCCGCCTCCGCATTGCGGGAATGAGGCCGCAGTTGAAACGGAAACCGGCCGAAAGGCCGCACTGCGCGCGTTCCTGACATGCGCGCAGGGCGCTCCCGGTCCAGTCGGTTCAGGGAGACGCCCGACGATACCCGCACACATGCGGGTAACGTTCCCGTGAATAGTCTTAAATCGCAGTTGTTTAACATTTGTTACGGTCAGCGGTCGGACTGCCGGTGCAAATCGGTGGAACTATTGACGCGACGTCATCGCTTAAGTTTAGTTGAGGCGCAGCGACAGCAACAATCTGTAGCAGTTCAGATTCCCCGTTTGTTGTTGGAAGCAATACGAAGCACGCGTTCACTCTGATTTTTTTTGGTCACGACTTCAAGAGCAAAGCAAATTGGCGCGGGAGCAAGCCGTCGCACGGTTCGTCCCGGTGACGCGACGACAGGCGCCCGGCCTGGGCGCCAAACAACTTCAAACCATTCTTCGAGTCCTGGCGCCGCGCCTCCCCACGGCCAGCCCGGCCCGATCACGCTGGCGCAGCGCGCGACGCCCAGCGCTGGGTCATCCGAAGCGGCCGGCGAAAGAGCGGCCAGCGCGGCGCCAGGGCGGAGCCGTCGATGAATTCGAGCCCGCCCGCCGCGTTGTAGCTGTGCAGCCGCCGCCCCGGCCAGTCCGGACCGCCCGGCCGCACGAGACTGACCAGACTCTGCGCGAAACCGTCGTCGTCGAGTTGATCGATTCTGGCGAAGCCGAGCGCCGCCCCGTAGCCGGCGCGGCAGTCCTGCACGGGCCGGTAGAGTGCGCCGTCCTTGCGGAACATGCGGCCTGCGGGCCGCGCCGTCGCGATGTCGATCAGCACGGGATTGCGTTTGTGCGCCGTCCAGGGGCCGCGGAAATCCGGCGCCGACCAGAGCCAGAGCGCATCCGAGAAGGCGCCGCCGCCGTCCAGCACGGTCGCGAACATCCACCAGCGCCCATCCTGCTCGATCAGCGTCGCGTCGCTGGCGAAAACGCCGCTGACCAGCGTGCGCTCGAGCGTCCAGCGGTTAGGAAAATCGAGCGCGCGATAGAGGTCGATCGTTCCGGCCGCGCCGCTTTCCGGGATCATCCACATCTCCCCGGCGCGTTCGAACACGTTCGGATAGGACAGATGGACCGGCCGCTCCAGGACCCGCGTCGGCTTGGCGCGGGGTCCGTCGGGCCCGAACTCCACGGCCGAGATCACGCCCCTGCCGAGCGCGTGCTCGAACTCCTCGACGAACAGAAACAACCGCCCGCGCCACGCCACGGGGAAAGGATCGGCGTAGAACCGCCGGCCGTCGTCGGGCAGTTCGGTCCAGCCGCCGCCTTCGGCGAGGCGGCCGCAGGCGCGGCGCCAGCCGATCCGCCAGTGCGGGGAATGGCAAAACGCGGCATAAGCGGCACGTATCGCCCTGCGCTGCACGGTGGCGACCGTCCGCTCGACCCATCGCGACGGCGCGATACACTCGGCCGCGAGCTCCGCCGTCTCGCCGGGAATTGCCGGCGGAACGGCGGTCGCCGCCCCGTCGAGCGCCGCCTCGATCAGCGTCGCGACGCGGGCGAGCGTCTCCTCGAACGCCGACTTGACGAGCCCACCCCGCTCCGCGCCCGGCCGGGCCGTCGTCATGTTTCCCTCGGGCCCGAGCGCGCGCACCACCGGCGAGCGCCCGGCCAGCAGCGCCGCCAGCAGGCCCGGCTCCAGGCCCACGCCGTCGCACTCGACGCGCAGGACGCGCTCGGCCGCCGCGGACGGATGCGCGGCAAGATCCAAGGTGAGTTCGCCGCCGCGCCCATCCCCGAAGGCCTCAAGCGCCTCTGGTTCAATCCGCTGCGACGCGCCCGACCCGAGACTGTACAGCCAGGTTTCGATTTGAAACAGCCCGTCCATGCCGCGCTGCGTGGCCGCGCCGTCGCCGGCGAGGCGAAAACCGATCGAGATCCCGTTCCGTCTGGCGAGACGCTCGGCCAAGGTCAGGTGCCAGCGCCGGAGGGAGCGGCGATCCACGCGCAGGACGATTTTCATGCACACTCGATTCCGCTTGAGTCTTAACGTCCTAGCGCAAGAATAATCTCTCAGCGCAAGAATCCAGCCAGAACCGAAACGCAGATTTCATTAGTGTAAAGGCATTGTTAATCGAACGCTGTCAGGAAGTTAGAGCGCGGCCCGCCCTGGGGCGTCCCGTGCGGGACGGCAGGCGAACGGGCAATGGAGATGCGGGCGGAAATGGCCGTTACGCCAGAAATGGCGACCCTGCCCCCGGCACAGCCGCGCGAGCGCGCGCTCGAACGCGCGTCCGCCGACGTCGAACCGGCGTTGATCGGGCGCATCCTCTGGCGCCGGCGCAGGTGGATCGCCGCCGCCGCGGCCGCCGCCGTAGTAGGCACGCTCGTCTATTGCTTGCTCGCGACCCCGCAATACACCGCCGTCGCGCAAATCTTGGTCGATCCCCGCGACAAGCAGGTGGTCAGCAACGACGTCAACCCCTCCTCCATCGCCGCCGACGGCGGCGTCACACAGGTTGAGAGCCAGGGCAGCGTGCTGCAATCGAGCGGCGTCCTGCTGCGCGCCATCGCCGCGACCGATCTCGACGGCGATCCCGAGTTCAACGGCTCCAGTTTCTTCGCCAGCGTCGCCCGCGTCGTATCGCTGTGGCTCAGGCCATCAGATCCGAGCCACTCGGCCGACCGGCTGAAAGCGGAGACGCTGCAGACCCTGCGCAAGCACCTGTCGGTCAAGCGCGCCGACAAGGTGCTGGTGCTCGACCTCACCGTGCGCGCCCGCACGCCCGAGCGCGCCGCCGAAATCGCCAACGCGATCGCCGACGCCTATCTCGCCGACCAGGCCGACGCGCGCGCCGCCGCCAGCCTCGACGCCTCCAAGGCGCTGACCAACCGGCTCGACGAATTGCAGGCGAGCGTGCGCAAGGCGGAGGACGAGGTCGAGGACTACCGCGCCGCGCACGATTTCGTCGTCTCCTCCGGCCAGCTGGTCAGCGATCAGGAGATCAACCAGACAACGGCGCAGCTCGCGGCGGCGCAGAGCCGCACCGCTTCGTTGAAGGCGCAGCTCGACCAGTTGCGGCGCAACGCCGGCGCGCAGGGCACGCCGGAGGCGATGGCCTCGGGCGTGATGGTGCGTCTGCGCGACCGCGAGAGCGCCATTGTCGAGAAGCTCGCCAGCGCAAGCAAGCAGCTCGGGCCGCGCCATCCCGATCTGGCCTCGATGCAACAATCGCTGAGCGACGTGCGCGGCCTCATCGCCAAGGAGACGCAGCGGCTGCGGCAGGCCGCGCAGGCCGACTATGCGCGCGCGCTCGACGACGAGAACGGCTTGCGCGAAAAACTCGACGGCATGAAGACGAAATCGCTCGACGACAGCAAGGCCGACGTCCGCTGGCGCGAGTTGCAGCGGCAGGCGGAGGTGGCGCGCTCGATCTACCAGGCCTTCCTGGTGCGCGCCCGCGAGACGCTGGAGGCCGCCAACGTCGACACCACCAACGCCCGCGTCATCACCCACGCGCTGCCGCCGGTGGAGAAGTCCTGGCCGCCGACGCTGCTGTTGGTCTTGGGCGCCGGCGTTCTAGGCCTCAGCCTCGGCGCGAGCGGCAGTCTCGCACACGAATACCTGCGCCCCACGCTTCTGACGCTGCGTCAGGCGCGCGACCTGCTCGACGCCCCGGCGCTGGGGCTGATCGCTGCGAGCGATCTCCACCCCGCGGCGACGTTCGCGCGATCCAGCGCCGACGCGGCGGCGCGCATAATCCTGCGCTGCCTTGCGCCCGGGGAGACCGGCAAGGGCGCCGCCCTCGGCCGCTGCGTCTACGTCGCCTCGACGCCTGCCGCCGCCCTTTATCGCGCGCGGCTCGCCGAACGCATCGCCGCGCTCGCCGCTCGCGACGGGCGCGAGGCGCTGCTGATCGACGGCGATTTCTCCGGCCCGTCCGCCGACGACCGGCCGGGCCTGCTCGAACTGTTCAGCGGCGAGCAGTCCGTCGCCGATCTCGCCTATCGCGGCGAGGATGAGCGGTTCTCCCGGCTCGCCAAGGGCGTCGGCGATCCCTTCGCCGCGCCGCCGCACGAGGGCACCGACGCCTTCCGCCTGCGCCGCGTGCGCCGCTGCTACGACCTGGTGGTGATCGACGCCGGCGCCTTCGCCGACAACCACCGTCTTGCGCCGCTAGCCGCCGGGACCGATTTCGTCGCGCTGGTCGCGCTCCTCGGCGAGCCGCAGGCCCAGCTTGCCGGCGAGGCCGAGAGCGCCGAGGCGGCGGGCGGGCGTATCGACGGCTTCGCGCTCGTCGACGCCGGGGCCTGAAATGGCGCGCGGCCGCACGCCCGCCTTTAGGTTGGCGTTGACCGCGGCTGTCGTCATGCTGCTCGGCGTTTCCGGCGGCATGCTTTGGGATTTCGGCTACAACTACGACGGCCTGACCGGCAATCCCTTAACCAAGCTCCACCCCTTCACCTATTTCGCCTTCGCTGCGCTGGCGTGGCGGGCGCTGCAAAGCGGCGATCCTATCGGGTTCGCAAGCGCCAAGGTCGCTCGGCGCCCGGCTGCGGCGTGGCTGCTCGCGGTGTCGTTCCTGTTGGTCCTGGTGACCGCGCTGCGTTCCGGGCCGGGCCTTGCCGGCTATATCGACACTTTCGCCAGCGCCGCCGTGCTGGCGCTGCTGCTCGAAGACTGCGGCGAGGCCGACATCCGTCCGCTCACCGTCGCGCTGCACGTCATGATGACGCTCAACGCGCTGCTGGGGCTTGCCGAATACGCGAGTTCGACGCTGGTCTTTCCCTATCGCTTCGACGGCGTCGCGCATCTGGAAGACCCGCGCTCGACGGCGCTGCAGGGCCATCCGCTGATGAACGCGGCGCTGACCGGCGTCTATGTCGTCTCGCTGATGGCGGGGGCGAAATCGCTGCAACCCTGGCTGCGCGCGGGACTGATTGCGCTGCAGTTCGCGGCGCTCGTCGTGTTCGGCGGCCGCACCGCGATCGTCGTCGCGCTGGCGCTGACGCCGCTGATCGGCGTGGCGCAGACGTTCGCCACCCTCAGGCGCGGGCGCGTGTCGCTGATCGCGGTCGCAGCGCTGACCGCCGCCCTTCCGCTCGCCGCGCTCGCCGTCCTCGTCGCGGTCAACGCCGGGCTCGCCGACAAGTTGCTGATGCGCTTCGTCGACGACAACGGCAGCGCGGAAACGCGGGTCATCATGTTCGATATGCTGACGCCGTTCAGCTGGCCGCAATTGCTGGTGGGCCCCGACATCGAACAGGTGGAATCGCTGCGCCGCCATTTCGGCCTCGAACAGGGCGTAGAGAATCCGTTCATCCGCATGACGCTCTACCAGGGCGGCCTCGTGATGGCGCTAGTGTTCGCCAGCTTGGTCTGGTTCTTCCGCGAGCTGTTGCGAGGCCGCGGCTTCGCCTCGCTCGCCCCTTTGGTCGCGATGGCGGTTCTGCTCAACGCCTCCGAGAGCATCTCGGTGAAGACCAACTTCCTCGACAAGCTGGTGCTGATCTTCGTCTGTCTGTTCCCGCTCAGGCCTCAGCGGCGCGTGAGCCCAAGCGCATCGAGCATGGTGGGATCGAGCGTACGGTCGCGTTCGTCCATCAGGCCCATGCTGTCGAACAGGCACCAGAACGCCCAGGGAAAGCCGAACGCCTCGGCGCTTTCGCGCACGTCCCTGACATAGCGCGCCCGGTCGTCCGCCCGCGCGCCGAAATGGCTCGCATCCTGCTTCACCGCGCCGAACTCGCCGAGCAGCACCTCGTTGTTGTCGATCCCGTGCCGCTTCGCCCAGGCGTCGACGACGGCGAGATAGCCGTCGATGAACGGCCGCGCCGGGGCGGCGTCGAAATAGACCTTCATCACTTGCTCGGTCTCATCGAGCACGGCGCGGCGCTGGTCGGCCGTCAGCGAGAGATCGGCGTCGAGCCGCGCGCGCGTCTCGCGCATCGTCGCGTCGTAGGAGCCGCGGCTTGCGGGCCAGGGCGTGCCGGTCAGCGTGTGATAGAGCCGCTCGCCCATCCACGGCGCGCCTTGATGCGTGAACAGATAAGGCTCGTAGAAGTGGAAAGTGTAGATGAGCGGCGCGAAGCGTGCGACCCTGGCGGGGTCGAAATCGGCGAGACCCTGGATGAGGCTGCCGCAACCGCCCGAGGCGACGAGCGTGAGCCCCGGCGAAGCCCGCCGCGCTTCATCGAGCAAAGCCGCGCGCACCGCGCGCGTCTGCGTTGAAGCGCAGGCCCCGATGGGTTCGTTGATCGGCTCCAGCGCCGCGTGCGAGGGCGGCAGCAGCGCGGCGATCTCGCGCACGAGCCCGAGATAGGCGGGAAACTCCGGCGCGTCCGTCGCGCCGGTCATGCGCTCCGGCGTCCAGTAATGCGTGCCCGCGTTCGCCTGTATGTTGACGACGACGCTGAGATCCTGGGCGAGGCACAGATCGACGGCGCTCTTGAGCTGGTCGACGAGCGCCCGCCGCTCGCGCTGCGGCGCCGCCAGGAACGGGCCGGGATCGACGGGCAGCCGGATGAAATCGAAGCCCGCCCCGCGCAGCCGCGCGAGATCGCGTGGTGTTGGAACCGGGCGCTCCGGCTGGAACGGCGGCCAATCGTAGTCCCTGCGCGGCGCAGGAAACTCGCGCGTCAGCTGCAGCCATGGAAAGGCGTTGACCCCGCGCTTCAGCTTCAGCGGCGCCGGCGCGGCGGGCGCGGCGCCGGAAGCTAGCGCCGCGGCTGCGAGCGCGAGCGCGGCGCGGCGGGTGATCACGCCCATCGCGCCTTCACGGCGGGCAGCGCCTGCGTCGCCTCGTCGCCGAGCCCGGCCAGCGCGAGGCATTCGCGCTCGTAGGCGGCAAGCACGTCGCTCCATTGGAACGCGTCGGCCGCGCGGGCGCGCGCGGCGGCGGCGAGCCGCGCGACCATCACGTCGTCGCCGAGCAGGCGCGTGATCGCCGCCTCGCAGCTCTCAGCGTCGTTGAAGAACACCGCCGCGCCGCCCGCCGTCCAGCGGTTGTAGCCGTTGGCGTGGGCGATGACGGCGTTGCCCGCCCACAGCGCCTCGACCAGCGAGGGATTGGTGCCGCCGACCGTGTGGCCGTGCATGTAGGCGCGCGCATGGCGGCGGAGCGAGCGCACGACCGCCGGGTCGTAGATCGCGCCGGGAAAGATCACCTCCGCGCCCGCCGCCGCGCGCACCTCCCCGTGATAGGGATTGTCCTTGTCGAGCTTGCCGAGCACGACGAGCTTGACGCCGCGCCGACGCGCCGAGAACGCGCGCACCATGGCGGCGATATTGTTGTCGGGCTCGATGCGGGCGATCGAGATCAGATAGCGGCCGGGCTCCAGAGCGAAGCTGTCGAGCGGCGCAAGGGGCGCCCGCTCGACGGCGTCGCCGCCGTAAGGGATGACGACGATCGCCTTGCGCGAGCGCCGCCTCGCCAGATGATCGGCGATGTCGGGGTGATCGGCGACCAGCCGCTGCGAGGTCCAGGCGGCGATCCATTCGTTGAGATAGAACCAGGCGCGAACCGGGAGCGGCCATTTCGGCCGCCTCCACTCGATCCCGTCCATGTTGGTGATGAGCTTGCGGCCGGCGAGCCGCAACAGCGGCAGGAACGCCGCGCCGTTGTAGCCGAGCACCAGACAAACGCCCGGACGGGCCAGCGCGTCGCGCACGCAGGCGAAGTCGAAATCGAGCGTGCCCAGGCCGCCCTTCCGCGCTGTCTGGACGAAGATGCGCGTGACGCCGCGCCACATGTCGGCGCGCACGCGCGTCGTGACCTTTTCGACGTCCTCCTGGCAATAGACGGCGACGTTCCAGCCGCGCTCGGCGAGGAACAGCGCGTAGCGTTCGGCGAAGGTCTCGAAGCCGCCGTGATTGGCCGGAATTCCGCGCGTTCCCAAGATGAGAAGGCGTTTCTCCTGATGTTCCATTCTGGGGCGCCCTCTGTCTTTGGTTGAACCGCTCAAGCCGGCGTTCGGCTTTCCCGGCCTAGGAGGAGCAAAGGCGAGGCCTGGCATGCGGATTGCGCAGATTGGGGCGGAAGACGACGCGCGGGGTTGAGCGGAACGTGTTGAAAATCGCCTGCGTTCATCAGGGCTACGAGCTTTACGGCTCGGACCGCTGCTTCGCCGAGAGCGTCGCCGCGCTGCGCGAGACCTTTCCCGCCGCCGAGATCGAGGTCGTGCTGCCGCGCTCCGGCCCGATCGTCGAAGCGCTCGCGCCGCACGCGAGCCGCATCGTGTTCGAGCCTTTGTTCATCCTCAGGCGCAAGGGTCTGGCGCGCATGGCGCTGACGGCGCCGCTGAGCCTGCCCGCCGCGCTGATCCGCGCCGCCCGCCGCTTCGCGCGCGCCGATCTCGTCTATATCAACACCTCCGTCGTGCTCGATTATCAGATCGTCGCGCGCGCCTTTCCGGGCAAGGCGCTGTTGCACGTGCACGAGATCCCGACCGGCGCCGCGCGCGCCGTGCTGCGCCGCATCGGCATAGCGAGCGGCGCGCATCTGATCTTCAACTCGCGCGCCACTCGCGACAGTTTCGCGAGCCCGCCGGGCCGCGCTTGCGACGTCATCTACAACGGCCTCGACGCGCCGGACCTGCCGGAGCCCACGACCTACGACGGACGCCGCCGCTTGCGCGTCGCGCTCATCGGCCGCGTCAACCGCATCAAGGGCCAAGACGTGCTGATATCAGCGCTGGCCAGGCTCGCTCCCGACGTCCTCAGCCGCATCGAGGCGCGCATGGTCGGCGGCGCGTTCGAGAATCTCTCAGCTGAAGTGCAACTCGCCGCCGATGTCGCCGCCGCCGGGCTCGCCCGCACGGTCTCCGTCGAGCCGTTCGTCGCCGATCCCTCGTCGGTCTACCGCTGGGCCGATATCGTCGTCGCGCCGTCAAAGCTGCCGGAATCGCTTGGCCGCACCGCCATCGAGGCGATGGCGTTCGGCCGTCCGGCGCTGGTCTCCGCCATCGGCGGCCTGACCGAAGTGGTCGCCGACGGCGAGACCGGCTGGCATGTCCCGCCCGGCGACGCGGGGGCGCTCGCCGAGCGGCTTTCCGCCATCGCCGCGCGTCCCGACGACTGGCGCGACTTCGGCGCCCAGGCGCGGGCGCGCTACGAGGCGCTGTTCAGCCGCAAGGCGGCGACGCAGGCGCTCGGCGCGGCGGCGGCCCGCCTGCTGAAGCGCGAACCCGAGGCATTGGCCGGCGCGCCGGCGCTGACGGCCGGGACGCGATGAGCCTTTCCGCCAATTCCCGCGACTGGCGGCGTCTCGCGCTCGTGCTCGGCGGCGAGGGGATGCAGAGCGGCCTGCATTTCGCGCTCAACCTCGCGCTGATGACGCTGCTGCCGGCGAAGGAGTACGGAACCTTCGCGTTCACTGTGATCATGGGCGGCGTCGGGCTCGTCTACATGCGCTCGCTGACTGCGATGCCCGCCAGCACCTATATCGGCCGCGCCCGCTTCGCCGCCGCGGCCGATTTCTATGAAGGCGCGTTCGGCGCCGCGGCGCTGACCATCGCCGCCGCCATCGGCGTCCTCGCCGGCGTCATCGTCGCGAAGGGGTCGGGCGGCCCGGGGCTCTGCGGCGGCGCCATGGTCGGGCTGTGGGCGCTGCGCTCGCATCTGCGAACGGTCGGCTACGCGCGCCGGCAGGCCGCCGCAGTTATCGTCGGCGATGCGGTTTTTGCGCTCACGGGCGCGCTCGTCAGCGCGCTCGCGCTGCGTTTCGCGCAGGATACGCTGCAGGGCGTGTTGCTGGCGCTGGCCTTCGCCAATCTCGCCGGCGCGGCGGCGCTTTCGCTCGCCCGCCGCGCGGCGCCGCGCGCGGACTTCGGTCGCCGCGCGCGCGCCTTCTATCTGCGCCTGAGCGTGCGGCTCGCCTGGTCGCTCTACGCCGTGACGGCGACCATCCTGCAGGGCCAGGGCGTCGCGTTCCTGGTGGTGGGTTTCGCCGGCCCTGCGGCGTTCGCGCCGATCGCCGCCATGCTCGCCTTCTTTGCGCCGATGCGCATCCTCACGATGTCGCTCTCCAACATGCTGCAGCCGGAAATCTCGCGTCTGGCGGCCAACGGCGACCAGGCGGGCTGGCGCGCCTTGCGCAATCTCTGGACCTTGCGCGCCATCCTCATCGGCCTGCTCTACGGCGAGCTTGGCCTGGCCGTGATTCCGCACCTGCATCTCAAGTCCGTCGAGCATCAGCCGGTCGCCTTCATCGCCGTACTGGCCTGGGCGCTCTACGCCATAGCGCTCGGCTATCTGATGCCGCGACTGTTTCTGGAGGCGCGCATGCGCTTCCGCGTGATCGCGGTGATCACGACGGCCGGCGCGACCGTCACCCTCGCTCTGACGGCGACGCTGCTGAAGCTGGCTTCGCCGAGCTACGCCATTCTCGGCGCGACGCTCGGCGAGGCGGTGGTGGCGGCGGCGACCTGGAGAGCGGCGGCGCGGCCAATGACGGCGCGGCGGCCCGCCGATACGCGGTATGCAAGCGACGATGCGGCGCCTCGCGAGGGCGCGATCTGCGAAGCGGAGCCCCTGGCATGACGAACGGCGCCACTTTGCAAAGAGCCGGTGCGGTCGAGCTGGCCGCCCCCGCGCGCCCCCGCTCCGCCGCCTCTCGCGTCCGGCCCCTGCGCGAGGACGATCTCGAAGCGGTCGCCGATCTGTTCCTGCAACGTTTCCGCGCGTCGCGCCGCTCGTCCCGCGCCCGCGCGGAGGTCGCCGAGCGCATGAAGGCGCTCTATCTCGACCCGCCGATGCGCCGGGCGGAAGCCGACGCGCTGGTGGCGACCGACCCCACCGGCGCGGTCGCGGCTTTCTGCGGCGGCATGCGGGCGCAATTCCAGTTCGACGGCCGCCCGGTGACCGCCTGCATCACCGGCACGCTGATGGGCTCGACCACGCCCGGTCACGCGCTTTCGGTCGTGCAGATCTTGCGCGAGTGCCGCCGGCTCGACTACGATTTCATCATGGCCGACAGCGCCAACCGCGCCTCGCTGGCGATGTGCCAGGCGGTGGGATATTCCGTCGTTTCGCCCGACAGCCTGGAATGGGCGGCCGTGTTCGACCCCGCCAGCCTCGCGCTGCACAAGCTGGCGCAGCGCCTGGACCTCGGCGCGCTCGGCGCGCTGAAGCCCTTCGCCCGCGCGATCGATCTCGCGGCCTCGGCGGCGCTCAGGGCGGCGGCGGGGCCGGCGAAGCGCTCGGACTGGCGCGACGAGGAGGTCGACGCCGAAACCTTCGTCGATATCGCCCCGCGCTTCTACCAGTCGTTTCGGCTGCGGCCCGATTTCGCCCGCGCCGATTTCCTCTGGCTGATCGCCATGGCGCGGCGGCGGCGCAGCGCCGGGCCGTTGCGGCTGCGCGTGCTCTACGACGGCGCCGGCGAGCCGGCCGGGGCCTACGCGGCGTTTGCGGCCAAGGGCGGCGTCGCGCGCGTGATCCATTGCGTCGCCGCGCCCAACGGCTGGGGCCGGCTGTTCGAGCGGATGCGCGAGAGCGCGCGCGAGTGGGGCTGCATCGCCGCCCACGGGCCGGTGAAAACGCCAATGCTGCCGCACGCCTACGCCGCGCGCGGCGTGTTCTTCTATTACGCCGGCGGCTCGCTCATCTACAGCAACCGCCAGGACATCCGGCGCGCCGCCGAGTGCGGCGAAGCGCTGCTCGGCGGCTTCGCCGGCGACCGCTGGACGGAGTTGGCGTCCGACGAGTTTGGCTAATGCAATTCGCCTCACGTGACTCCCGTCATGGCGAGCGAAGCGAAGCCATCCAGCCTCGCCGGGATCGAACGCCTATGGGTCAAGCGCCGGAGGCGTGGATAGCTTCGTCGCTGCGCTGCTCGCAATGACGATTTCAACCCTCACTCTACCGCCGCGCCCATCAGTTTTCGCGCCTGCGCGGCGGTCATCGGCAAGCCGAACGCCAGGCCTTCCGCGAACTCCGAGCCGAGCTGGGACAGCTCCACTGCGTCGGATTCATTGTCGGCGCCGTCGGTGATGACGTCCATGCCGAGATCGTGCGCCATCGCAATGACGGCCCTCAACGCCACCGAGCGGCCGGTGCCGCCGCGCGGCTTGGCGAGCGCCGGGCCGATCTTTAGCGTATCGAAGCGGTAGCGCTCGATCTCGCCGAGCGAGGAATAGCCGGAGCCGAATTCGTCGAGCGCGACGCCGGCGCCGAGTTCGCGCGCACGCGGCAGCAGCTGGGCGCAGAACTCGGGGTTCTCCATCACCAATCCCTCACTGACGCCGAGCTTCAGCGAGCCGCGCGCGATGACGTGGCGCGACAGCGTCGCGCGGATGTCGCCGAGCAGATCGTGCGCCAGCATCTGGCGCGAGAACAGCGGCAGCAGCGCGAAGATCGGCGGATTGACTTCGAGCGCGCGCTGCCAGGCCGAAAGCTCGCGCGCGGCGAATTCGAGCGCAAAGGCGCCGATCTCCGCCATCGCCAGCGCGCCCTCGGAATCGCGCAGGAACTCGGCCGGGCTCAACACGCCGAAGCGCGGATGGCGCCAGCGCGGGCTCGCCTCGAAGCCCGCGACGGTGCGATCCTCCAGCCGCACGATCGGCTGCAGCAGCACGAAGACTTCGTTGCGCGACAGCGCGTGACGCAGCTCCGAGCCGAGCGACGAGCGCGTCTCCCGGCTGTTGCGCATGAAGCGCTGGAACACGCTGGAGCGGTCGCCGCCGGTCGCCTTGGCGTGGCTCAGCGCTATCTCCGCCTCGCCGAACAGGTCCGGCGCCTTGGCGTGATTGACGCCGTCGAAGGCGGCGAGCCCGATGCTCGCGGTGACGCTGACCTCGCGGTCGCCGAAACTGATGGGATTGGCGAGTTGCTTGCGCAAGGCGTCGCCGAAGCTGGCGGCGTCGAACTCGCCCTCGCGCGGCAGGATGGCGCCGAACTGGTCGCCGCCAAGCCGCGCCAGCGTGTCGCCGGGCTTGAGATCGCGCGCGGCGCGGCGCGCGATGGTGAGCAGCGCGGAATCGCCGAACGACATGCCATGCGCGGCGTTGATCGCCGCCAGCCGGTCGATGTCGAACAGCGCGACGACGAGCCCCGCCGCGCCCGGCCGCCGCGCCGCAGCGAGCGCGCTTTCGAGCCGGTCGAAGAACAATTCGCGATTGGGCAGGCCAGTCAAGTGGTCGTGGATGGCGTCGTGCAGGATGCGCTCGGCAGAGGCGCGGCTCTCGGTCACGTCCTCGAACGTGCCGATCACCCGGATCACGTCGCCGCCGGCGTCGAGCACCGGCCGCGCTTTGAGCAGGAACCAGGAATAATGCCCGTCGGCGCCGCGCAGCCGCAGATCGTGGCGGATGCGGCCCGAGCGCTGCATCAACAGCCCGTCAAGCGCGGCGGAATAGCGGTCGCGGTCGAGGGGATGCAGGATGTCGAGCCAATTCGCCGCCGCGCCTTCGAGCGAGCCGCGCTTGAGGCCGAGATGGTTCTCCACCTCGCCGCTGACATAGATATGGTCCGCAGTGACGTCCCAATCGAAGATCGCGTCGCCCGCCCCGGTCATCGCGAGCGCCCGCCGCTCGGCGTCCTCGCCGAGCGCGCGCAAGGCGCCGGTGCCGGCGAAGGCGGTCTGCATGATGGTGAAGCCGATCAGCATCACGATCAGCACCAGCCCGCCGATCAGCCCCGGCGAGGCGAGATCGTTGGTCACCGACCCCAGCGCCGTCGCCCCGGCCGCCAACACCCAGACGCCGAGCAGGAACCAGGTCGGGATCAGCAGGATCGCGCGGTCGGAGCCGCGCGCGGCGAGCGTCATGATCAGCAGCAGCCCGACCGCCGCGACGCTCGCCACCGAGATGCGCGCCACCCCCGCCGCGACCGACGGATTGTAGACGGACAAGCCCACGACCACCGCCATCGCCAGCATCCAGGCGAGCCCGATATGCAGGAATCGCGCATGCCAGCGGGAAAGGTTGAGATAGGTGAACATGAAGACGATCAGCGTCGCGCCGATGGCGGCCTCGTCCCCGGCGCGCCAAATGCGCTCGGTCGCGTCGTCGAAGGCGAAGATCTTGCGCCAGAAGCCGAAGTCGATGCAGACATAGGCGAACACCGCCCAGGCCAGCGCCGCGGCGGCCGGGAACACCAGCACGCCGCGCACGACGAACACGATGGTCATGAACAGCGCGAGCAGCCCGGCGATGCCGATGACGATGCCGCGGTAGAGCGTGAGGCTCGCCAGGTTCGCCTTGTAGGCGTCGGGCTCCCACAGATAGATCTGCGGCAGCGAAGGCGTGCGCAACTCGGCGACGTAAGTGACGGTGGTGCCGGGGTCGATAGTGAGCTCGAAGGCGTCGGCCTCGGCGACGTCCTGGCGCTCGGGCGGATTGCCCTGGCTGGCGGTGATGGTGGCGATGCGCGCCGAGCCCAGATCCGGCCAGACGACGCCGGAGCCGACGAAGCGGTAATGCGGCGCGACCAGCAGGCGGGTCAGCTGCTCGTCGCTGTCGTTGGTGAGCGCGAACACCGCCCAGTGCGGATTGGCGCCGGCCTGCAGCGCGCCGACCTCGATGCGCCTGACAATGCCGTCCGGCCCCGGCGCGGTCGCCACCTGCAGCTTGTCGCCGGCGCCGGAGAAATATTCGATGGCCGAGGCGAGATCGATAGCGTCGTCGCTCGGCGCGATCCGCACGATGCGCGAGACTGCGTAGGCGGCCGGGCCGGAGAGCGCGGCGAACGCGAGCGCCAGAAGGACGAGGGCGAGGCCTAGGCGCCGCCAGTCGGGGGCCCCTCCCCCGCCCTCCCGCGTCAAGGGCGAGGGAGTTCGTGGAGCGCCGGCAAAACGCGACAACAGACTAGAACGCACGCGGCGCCTCGTGCTCGAGCAGGGCGTAAAGGACGTGATCGCGCCACGCGCCGTCGATCTTCAGATAGGCGCGGGCGAGACCCTCGCGCACGAAGCCGTTACGTTCGAGCAGCGTCATGGAGGCGATGTTTTCCGGCAGACAGGCCGCCTCGATCCTGTGCAGCCGAAGCGTGGAGAATCCGTAACGGGTCGCCGCCGCGACGGCGCGCGTCATGCGGCCGCGGCCGGCGTAGCGCGCGCCCATCCAGTAGCCGAGCGTCGCCGCCTGCGCGACGCCGCGGCGCACGCCGCCGAGCGTGAGCCCGCCGAGCAGCGCGTCGGTCGCCGAATCGAAGATCAGGAAGGTGAAGGATTCGTCGCGCGCCATGTCCTCGGCCTGCCGGCGCAGGCGGCGGCGGAAGGCGGCGCGGGTGAGGTCGTCGTCCGGCCAGGTCGGCTCCCAGGGCGTGAGAAAGGCCCGGCTTTCCGCGCGCAAATGCGCCCAGGCGGGGAAATCGCCAGGCCCCGCCGGACGCAGATAGAGTCCGTCGCCGCGGACGAGCGGTTCGATCTCCGGCGCTCTTGTCAGTCGAAACAGGGACATCACGTCATATTACGCGAGCGTGAGCCGGCGGGCGACTTTTTCCGCAGGCCACACTTTGCCGACCCGCCCGATCGCCGCCACTGTCGGCGCGGATCTCAGCATCGCTGCGCCCGTCGCCTGCGCGGCGCGCGTGTCGACCGCCTCGATGCGGGCGATCGCCTCTTCCAACGTCAACGTGCGGCCATAGGCGAAAAGCTGGCGGGCGAGCTGCTGCGCGCGGGCGCCCGGCTGCTCCAGCACGCTCAGCGTCGCGACCTTCATCTGCGCTTTTGCGCGCGCGACCGCGCCCTCGTCGAGCCGCTCGGTCGCTTGCGCCAGGCAGTCGAGCGCAGCCGCCATCAGCTCGCCGGCGTCCTTGGCGGCGCAGCCGGCGTAGACGCCGAACAGACCGGAATCGGCGAACGACCAGTGGAAGGCGTTGATCGCGTAGGCGAGGCCGCGCTTCTCGCGCACCTCCTGGAACAGCGGCGACGACATGCCGCCGCCGACCGCGGTGGCGAACACCTGCGCTGCGTCGTGGTCGGCTTCGGGGATCGCGCGGCCGGCGAAGCCGATGACGATATGGGTCTGCTCCAGCCCCTTGTTGGTCAGGATTTCCCCTCCGGTATAGCGAGCGGCCGTCGGCGCCGGGCCGGCGTCCGCGCCGAGGCTGGCGAGCACGGCCTCAGCGCGCGCGACCAGTTCGTCGTGATCGACCGCGCCGGCGGCGGCGACCACGGTCGCGCCGGCGCGATAATGGCGCTTCAGATAAGCGTCGATGGCGTCGCGGTCGAAGCCGCCGACGGTCTCGCGCGTGCCCAGGATCGGCCGGCCGATCGCCTGACCCTTCCAGGCGACGGAGCTGAGGTGATCGAATACGAGATCGTCCGGCGTGTCGTCGACGGCGCCGATCTCCTGCACGATGACGCTCTTCTCGCGCTCCAGCTCCTCAGCATCGAACCGGCTGTCGCAATAGATGTCGGCGAGCAGCTCCAGCGCGAGGCCGGCGTCCTCCTTCATCACATGGGCGAAATAGCCGGTCTGTTCGACGCCGGTCTCGGCGTTGAGGTCGCCGCCGACGTTCTCGATCGTCTCGGCGATCTCGCGCGCGTTGCGCGCGCCGGTGCCCTTGAACGCCATGTGCTCGAGCAGATGCGACAGCCCGTGCTCCTCCTCGCGCTCGTTGCGCGAGCCGGCGGCGACGAACAGGCCGACGGAGGCGGTTCGCAGAGTTGAGTTGGCGTCGGTGACGATGCGCAGGCCCGACGGCAGCGCCGTGCAGCGCACGCTCAAGACCGCATCCTCGCATGCGCCTTGAGATAGTCGGCGACGGCGCGCGCATCGTTGGGCAGCCGCGCGACGCGCTCCGGCTTGCGCATGAGATCGGCCAGATGGGCGGGGAGCGGCGGCCTGACGCCGGTGGCCTTTTTCACCGCGTCGGGGAATTTGGCGGGGTGCGCGGTCGCCAGCGCGATGACCGGCGTCGCGGGATCGCGCTTCAGCGCGGCGCGCGCGGCGTGGACGCCGATCGCGGTATGCGGGTCGATGAGAACCTCGCTCTCCTCCCACGCCCGCGCCATCTCGCCCTCGCATTCCGCCTCGGAGCAGCGGTAGGCGTCGAACTCGGCGCGGATCGCCGCCAGCGCATCCTCAGGGATCGTGAAGCCGCCGGACTGCCGCAGCGCCGCCATCAGCCCGCGCAGGCGCTCGGCGTCGCGGCCGAGCCGCTCGAACAACAACCGCTCGAAGTTGGAGGAGACCTGGATGTCCATCGAGGGCGATTGCGTCGGCTTGACGCCGGCGGGCTTCAATTCGCCGGTGGCGAGCGCGCGGGCGAGGATATCGTTCTCGTTGGTCGCGACAATCAGCCGCGAGATCGGCAGCCCCATCCGCTTGGCATACCAGCCCGCCAGCACGTCGCCGAAATTGCCTGTGGGCACGGCGAAGGAGACGGCGCGATGCGGCGCGCCGAGCGCGACGGCGGAAGTAAAGTAGTAGACGACCTGCGCCAGTATCCGCGCCCAGTTGATCGAGTTGACCCCCGACAGCGACATCTCGTCCCGGAACGCGAGGTCGTTGAACAGCGCCTTCACAATGTCCTGGCAATCGTCGAACGAGCCGTCGATAGCGATGGCGTGCACGCCCGGCCGGTCGACGCAAGTCATCTGCCGCCGCTGCACGTCCGACACGCGCCCGTGCGGGAACAGGATGAAGACGTCGGTGCGCTCGCCGCCGCCGAACGCCTCGATCGCCGCCGCGCCGGTGTCGCCCGAGGTCGCGCCGAGGATGACGCCGTGCGCGTTGCGCTCGACCAGCGCCCGGTTCATCGCCCGGCCGAGGAACTGCATGGCGAAATCCTTGAACGCCAGCGTCGGGCCATGGAACAGTTCGAGAGAAAAGAGATTGTCGTCGATCTGGACCAGCGGCGCCTTGGCGGCGTGGCGGAAGCCGCGATAGGCGTCCTCGGTCATCGCCAGCAGCTCGGGATCGGCCCAGGCGGCGCCGAGGTAGGGCGCCATCAGCCGGGCGGCGGCTTCGGGATAAGGCGCGCCGGCCAGCGCCGAGATCGCTGCCGCGTCCAGGGTCGGGACGACATCGGGCGTGTACAGGCCGCCGTCGCGCGCGAGGCCCGCGAGCATGGCGTCGAGGAACGGCTGTCGCGGCGCCTGGCCGCGGGTCGAGAGGTAGTCCACCGGATATCCTGCCTGACTGAGCGACGCTTCCTCTAGCTCAGGACGGGCGCCCTGGGAATGGACCCCTAGGCGGCGTTAAGATTTCCGTTACCGCGCGATTCCTTCACTCAGTTAAGTTGCATTTTTCGTATAGCCATTGCAGTCTCAAGCAAGCCGCCGCAGCGAATCGATGTGCAGGTCCGCAGGTCGCGCGTTGCGGAATGTCAGGCGCAAGCAAGTTTTGAGTGTCAGATCTTTTGCTGCGCCCGGGATCGAGGCGCGCACGGAGGTAGCGGTATGTCCGACGCGGGCGAAGTGCGGGTGGCGCTCGCCTCCCTGGTCAAGATGATCAATCTGCTCGGGGCGGAACTGCTCGTCGGCAAGTATCGCGAAAACATCGACGTGTTCGAAACTTGTGTCCGCGCCAAGCTGTTCGCCAATGTCGAGGGCGCGACTGCCGAGGAGACCGCGGCCGGAGTGGCGCTCGCTCAGAGCCTGGTCGATCCCGTGCTCAAGCACCTGCGCGAGCGCGTGCGCAACCTGCACGCCTCCGAATGCCCCACGCTCACCGACTCCGCCCCGCCGACGCGGCTGCTGAACTAGCGCCGGGACAGTCCTGCATCGCGGAATTTCAGCGGCTTAGGCGCCGGATCGTGTCCGCCCGGCCGGCGGCGCGAATTGCTCGCGCACAGCAACCTATGGTTGAAAAATTATATTAATCAGCCACTTATGCTTCGCGTCGGGCCGCGTCGGCGCGAACCGGTTCAAATCCGCGCCTCGGCGAACACCGGATCGACCGAGCGCCCCCAGACATCGGCGTACCGTTGCAGCCACGCCCGCGCCGGCTCCACCCCGCTGTCGACGATGGCGTCGAGCGGATCGAGGTAGCGCGTCTCGTCGCGGCCGCCGGCGTCGCGCCGCGCCCGCCGCGCCAGCCCGCCGCGCGCCAGCGCCAACATGTCGCGCGCAACCTCGCGCGCCGTGCGGCCGCCGATCTCGGCGCCAAACCCTACCCGCGGCGCCTGGTCGCGCAAGCTCTGCCGCGCCTGCGCGCTCCAGCCGCGAATCAGCTCGCCCGCGGCATCAAGGGCGACCGTGTCGTAATAGATCCCGACCATCAGCGCGGATTGCGCGACGATGCGCTCCGCCGGGCCGACGTCGGCGCCGCGCATTTCGAGATAGCGCTTCAGCCTGACCTCGGGAAAGATCGTCGACAGATGGTTGGCCCAATCGGAGATCGTCGCCCGCTCGCCCGGCAGCTTGTCCAGCCGGCCGGCCATGAGATCGCGGAAGCTCGCTCCCGCGACGTCGTGGTAAACGTCGCCGCGTTTCACAAAGTACATCGGCACGTCGAGCGCGTAGTCGACGTAACGCTCGAACCCCATGCCGGACTCGAACGCGAACGCCAGCATGCCGGTGCGGTCGGCGTCGGTGTGGCGCCAGATCTCGGAGCGGGCGGAGAGCAGGCCGTTCGGCGCGCCGTCGGTGAACGGCGAATTGGCGAACAGCGCCGTCATCACCGGCTGCAACGCCAGCCCGACGCGCAGCTTGGCCACCATATCGGCCTCGCTGGCGTAATCGAGGTTCGCCTGCGCAGTGGCGGTGCGATACATCATGTCGAGGCCGCGGGTTCCGACCTTCGGCATGTAGTCGGTCATGATGCGGTAGCGGCTTTTCGGCATCCGCGGCGTCTCGTCGAAGCGCCACTTCGGGCTCATGCCGAGGGCGGCGAAACCGATCCCGAGCGGCGCGGCGGCGGCGTGAGTCGCCTCCAGATGCGCCGCGAGTTCGCGCTCGAGGGCGTGGATGTCGGCGTGCTGCGCGCCCGAGAGTTCGAACTGGCCGCCCGGCTCGAGCGAGATCGCGCCGCCGCCGTGATCGTCGTAGAGGCCGATCAGCAGGCCGTCGTCCTCGATCCGCTCCCAGCCCAGGCGCGCGGCCATGCCCTCCAGCAGCGCGCCGATGCCGCGCTCGCCCGCGTAGGGCACGGGGGAGAGGTCGGCGAGGTAGAACGGGATCTTCTCGTGCTCGGAGCCGACATGGAATCGCTCGGGAGGCTTGCAGCCAGCCTCCAGCCACGCGACCAAGTCGCGCCGGCCGTTCACCGGCTCCGCATCCGTCACATCGCGCGCCATGCCAACTCTCGAAATCCCGCCTCAGCCGACGGCGCGCCCTAGATAGGGGCGACGCGGCGACAAAGCAATGAAGCCTGCGCCGCCCCGCGCCGCGCTATTTCGGCAGGATCTCGTTGAGCGCCTGGGCGTGGCCCGGCGGCGCCGCGACGCCCGGCGCGAACATGTTGATGAGCGACGACAACCCCGACTGCAGATCGCTGCCCGAGCCGCCGCCGAGCGCGCCCTCGACCGCCGAGACGATCGAGCCGAACAGGCCGCCGCCGCCGGGCTGGGCGCCCTGCTCGAGCACTTCGCCGTGGCCCTGCGTCTGCATCGCATGGGCGAGACCGCCGAGCGCCATCGAGGCGACTGCGGGCAGAAGCTGTGAGACGAGCCCGGGATCGAGCCCGGACACGCGCGAAATCTGCGCCGCAATCTCCGATGTGACGCCGGGGCCGCCGAAAATCTGCCCAAGCGCGCCGGAGCCGGCGTCGACCGCGGCGCCGGTCTGCGAGGGATCGGCGTAGGAGCCGGCGTGATCGCCGCTCGCCATCTCGCCGATGACGCCGCCGAGCGCGCCCGGGTCCTGCGCCGCGCGCTGCAGCCCGTGCGACAAAGCCGGAATGATCGCCTGCATGGCCGCCTGCGTCTCTTCCGGCGACAGCCCGAACTGGCTGGCGAGGTTCTGCAAGCCCTGGCCGCCCTGCGCGCTTTGGATGATGTCGTTGAGTGTCATGCCCGCCTCCACGCGCGCAGGTTACTCAACTTTCGCTCGCGCAGCGAGCCGGGAAATCAGCCAATAGGCGGTCGCGACCGCCCCGAGCCCGAATAAAGCCGCGCCGAGAATGATCCCGACCATCGCCCCTGGCACGCCGCCCCAGTGGGCGCCGATGAGCACGAAGGGAATCGTGCCGAGCGTCGCGCGGCCCCAGTTGAACACCATCGCCATGCGCGCGAAGCCGAGATTGTTGAACGCGGTGTTGGCGACGAACAGGCAGGTGACGAACACCCAGGCCATCGCGCCGTAACGGCAGAACAGCAGCACGAAATCCGCCGTCGGCCCGCTGGCGGAAAAGCCGGCGACGACGAGCGGCGCGGCGAGCGCCAGCGCCGCCCACGCCACGATCGCATAGCCGACCGCCAGGATGAACGAATCGCTGAGCGTGCGGCGCACCCGCGGCATCAGCCGGGCGCCGTAGTTCTGGCCGATGATCGGGCCGATCGAGCCGGTCAGCGCGAAGATGACGCCGAAGGCGAGCGGGATGACGCGGTCGACGATGGCGCCGCCGGAGACCGTCGCCTCGCCGAAATCGGACCAGACGCGGGTCACGTAGATCGCCGAGACCGGCGTCGCGAGATTGGCCAGGATCGACGGCCAGCCGATTTCGGCGAGCTGGCGGAAATCGTGGCGCATGGCGGTAAAGCTCGGTCGCGCGACGAGATTGTGCACCCGGACCGCGCCGGAATAGCCGACCGCCAGAAACACCAACCGGGAGATCAGCGTCGCCCAGGCCGCGCCATAGACGCCGAGCCCGAGCCCGAAGATCAGCAAGGGATCGGTGAAGGCGGTGACGATCCCGCCCGACAGCGTCACGTACATGCCGCGCCGTGCGTCGCCGCAGGCGCGCAGCACGCCCGACAGCGCCATGCCGAGCCCCATCGGCACGTTGGCGGGAATGATGATGGCGAGCATGCCGCTCGCCACATGGCCCGCCGGCCCTTGCGCGTGCATGAAGTTCGCCAGCGCGTAGTCGCGGCCGAACCACAACGCGGTCGAGATGACCAGCGTCGCCAGGAAGGTCAGCAGCAGGCCGGACGCCGCCACGCGCCGCGCCTGTGGCCGGTCGCCGGCACCGAGCGCGCGCGACACCCGCGCCGAGATGGCGATGGTCAGGCCGATGTTGACCGACATCAACACGAACGAGAGCTGGCTGGAGTAGCCGACCGCGGCCTTGTAGCTGTCGACGCCGAGGCGCGAGACCCAGAACAGGCTCAGCACGTCGACCGCGAAAATGGCGATCAGTCCGATCGACCCCGTCGCGGTCATCACCGCGACGTGGCGCATCAGGTTGCCTTGCGTAAAGACAGGCGCGTGCGGCCGCGCGGCGACGTTGGACAAGCAGACCTCGTAAGAACCAAGCGGTCTGATGTAGTGGGCGCCCCCGCCCTCCGCCAGCCAAATCGCGGTGACCCCTCGGGTGTTTACCGTTTCTTAATACGTCTCATTTACGTCCAATACGGCGTGAGCGTCTCCGTTTCGGCGGGACTTCGGCCGCGTCCGCCGCCGCCCCGCCCGTCGTGTTCTTGACGCTTCTCGCTGACTCACCGAGGATGTTGAACATGCGCCTCGTTCTGGCGCTGACGCCGCTTTTCGCCGGTTCGGCGCCCGCCCTCGTCGGCCTTGGCGCGGTTTCGGTTCTGGGCGCGACGGCGCTGGCTCTGGTCGCCGTCATGGTTCTTTGCGCGATCGCCGGGGCCGCCGCCTTCTTCGCCCTCGCTTGGCTTGCGCCGCCGACGACAGCCTGAGCCCTTGCCACGCCGTCGCGCCGCCGCGATACTCCCGCAAAAACGGGAGGAAGACATGACGCTAGGTTACGAGACCTTCGGCGCCGGCGCGCATAAAGTGGTCGTGCTGCACGGCTGGTTCGGCGATCAGACGTTCATGGCGCCGATGCGCGACGCGCTGTCGGGCAAAGAGTTCACCTATGTCTTCCCCGCCTATCGCGGTTACGGCGCCTCGAAGCATCTGGCGGGCGCCTATACGGTGGAGGAAATCTCCGCCGACGTGCGCGAGCTGATCGACACGCTCGGCTTCGACAAAGTGAGCCTGGTCGGCCACTCGATGGGCGGCAAGTTCATCCAGCGCGTCGCGCTCGACATGCCCGGGCGGGTGACCCGCATGGTCGCGATCACGCCCGTCCCCGCCGCGCCGGTTCCGTTCGACGAACAGGGCTGGAACCTGTTCAGCGGCGCGGCGGACGAGATCGCCAACCGCTTCGCCATCATCGACTTCACCACGGGATCGCGGCTGACGCCGACCTGGGTCGACCACATGGCCGCCGCCTCCTGGGGCAATTGCACGCGCGAGGCGTTCGCCGCCTATCTGCTGGCTTGGGCGAAGACGGATTTCCACGAGGCGGTGATCGGAAGCGAGATCCCGATACATGTCATCGTCGGCCAGCACGACGGCGCCATCAACGAGGAGACGATGAGGGCGACGTTCCTGCAATGGTGCAAGAACGCCTCGCTGGAGGTGATCGCCAACGCCGGACACTATCCGATGAACGAGACGCCGGTGGCGCTGGCGACGGCGATGGAGGCGTTTTTGCGCGGGTAGGCGCTTGGCGGGGCGCCGCAGCGCTGCTAAGCGCGCACCGCATGGGGGAACGGGACAAGGCGACGCTGATCGGCTTCGGCGCGATCCTGTTGTGGTCGGCGCTGGCGCTGATGACGGCGGCCTCGGGCGCCGTGCCGCCGTTCGAACTCGCCGCGCTCACCTTCGCCGTCGGCGGCGCGGCCGGCCTCGCCTACGCGGCGGCGCGCGGCAGGCTGGCGGCGCTGGCGCAGCCGCCCGTCGTCTGGCTGGTCGGCGTCGGCGGGCTGTTTGGCTATCACGCGCTCTATTTCGCCGCGCTGCGCGCCGCCCCGCCGGCCCAGGCGAGCCTCGTCGCCTATCTCTGGCCGCTGCTGATCGTGCTGATGTCGGCGGCGCTGCCGGGGGAAACGCTGCGGCTCAAGCATGTCGTGGGCGCGCTGCTCGGCTTCTGCGGCGCGGCGCTGCTGCTGTGGGACAAGGTCGGCGACGGAACGCCGAGCTTCGGCCTCGTGCTCGCGCTCGGTTGCGCCTTCACGTGGTCGGGCTACTCGATCGCCTCGCGGTTCCTGAAACACGCCCCGACCGAGGCGGTGGCGGGCTTCTGCCTCGTCACGGCTTTGCTAGCTTTGCTCTGTCATGGCGCCTTCGAGACCACCGTCTGGCCGGCGCGGCCGAGCGAAGTGGCGGCCATCGTCGGGCTCGGGCTCGGGCCGGTCGGGCTCGCATTCTATGTCTGGGATTACGGCGTCAAGCATGGCGATATCCGCCTGCTCGGCGTCGCCTCCTACGCCGCGCCGGTGCTGTCGACGCTGATCCTGGTGCTAGCCGGCTTCGCGCCCGCGACCGCGACGCTCGGGCTCGCCTGCGCCGCCATCGTCGGCGGCGCCGTCGTCGCCTCGCGCTAGCGCCCGGCGCAGCCGCTGCACGCGGCTGAACAGCCACGGCCGCCGCTTGATCGCCCCCACGCCGGCGCGTGCGGCGAGCCAGACCGGCGCGGCGGCGCGGCCGAGCGGGCTGACGCCGAGCGCGCTATCGCTCAGGATCTCCTCGATCTCGCAGATCTCGCGCTTGTAGCGGCTTTCGCCGACGCCGAGATCGAAGGTCGCGAAGCCGCGCGCCATCGCGTCGCGCACGACCTCGATCAGCAGCAGTTCCCCAGGCGTCGCGGCGGCGATTTCCGCGGCGCCGTCGTAGGACACGACGAGCCCCGACAGCCGGCGTCCATGCGCCAGCGCGCCGAAGGTCGCGGCGATGCGCTCGCCGGCGAGGAGCGCGTGCATCTCCATCGCGCCGCTGGCGATCAGCCCGCGCAGCAGCGCCAGGACTTGCGCCGAGGCGAACGCGTCCACGCCGGCCCGGGCGGCGCGGTGCGCGAGGCAGGCGGCGAGGAAGCGCTCGGCTTCTTGCGCATCGGCCGCGCGCGCGTGACGCACCGGTCCGAACGCCTCCAGTTTGCGCGCCTTCTTGCGCAGCTTCTTCTGCGTCGCGCGGGAGAAATGGGCGTCGAGCCATTGCGGATGCACGGGGGCAAGCGCGCTGGCGAAGGCGGGGCTGGGCGCGCGGCCGCCGAACAACGGCGCCAACGGATTGCCGGCGCCCTCCCAGCGCGCCGGCTGATTGATGAATGCAAACAGGTCGATCCCGGCGGCCCTGCCCGCGGCGCGCAATAGCGCCGTGAGATCGTCGGCGCTCCAATCGAGGCCGGGCCGGAACAGGCCCATATGGTAATTGGCCCAGACGCCGCCGGCGAAGCCCGCTGACGTCAGCGGGCCGAAGCTTTCGAGTTGCAGCGGCAGCAGCGCCACCGCCCTGCCCGTCGCATCGCGCGCGACCGCGACGCAAAGGCGGGCGCGTGCGGCCTCAGCCCAGGCGGCGACGAAGCGCAGGCTCTGATAGCTCCCCGCCGCCGGCTCGAGGTCGAGCCAGTCGTGCCGCGCGTCGCCGGGCTCGGCGTGGATTTCGACCGCCGCAAAGGGACGCGCGGGCGCTCCCGCACGGCGGCTCGGCGCGTCAGCTTGGGTTGCGGCGAAGCTCATGGGCGGAAACTAGTGCGAGAACGATGACAAGCCGTAAAGATATGCCGCACTATTCTGGAGCTGACGGTCGTCCCCGCGAACGCGGGGACCCGGGGGCCGGACGACGTGCGCACCCCCTGGATCCCCGGCTTTCGCGGGGATGACGAGCCGGTCGTTGGCGGGGGTCGAGGCTTGTCTCTGAAGCGAACCGTGATCGGCGCCGGGTTCGCGGCGATGCGGGCCACCGGCCTGCACAAGGCGCTCGCCGCCCCGGGCCGTGGCGTCATTTTCGCGCTGCACCGGGTGCGACGGTTCGCGCCGCCGACGCCGGGCTATGCGCCGAACCGGCTGCTCGAAGTGACGCCGGAGTTTCTCGACGCGGCGCTGGCGCGCATCGCCCAGCGCTTCGAGTTCGTGACGCTCGCTGAGGCTGCGCGGCGGCTGAGCCAGGACGGCCCGCCGTTCGCCGCGCTGACCTTCGACGACGGCTACCGCGACACCCGCGACGTCGCGCTGCCGATTCTGCAGCGCCACGGCGCGCCGGCGACGGTGTTTGTTAGCCCCGGCCTGATCGAGCGCAGCGCCCGGCTATGGTGGCTGGAGCTGGAGGAGGCGATCCGCCGGCTCGACGCAGTCGAACTCGTCGGCTTGCCGCGCCTGCCGGCGTCGACGCCGCGGGAAAAATCCGCAGCGTTCGAGCGCGTCTATTGGGCGCTGCGGGCGCGGCCGGAAGCCGAACTGCTCGACGCCGTCGCCGCGCTGGCGGCGCAAGCCGGCGTGACCAGCGCCGCGCTGGCGCAAGACGAGTTCCTGACCTGGGACGAGGCGCGCGCCTTCGCCCGCCATCCGCTGATCGAGATCGGCGCGCACAGCCTGAGCCACCGCCGGCTGGCGCAATGGCCGGCCGAGGTCGCGCGGCAGGAGCTGCAAGGCTGCAAGGCGGCGCTGCAGGCGCAGCTCGGCGTCGAGGTCGCGAGCTTCGCCTATCCCGTCGGCGATCCCTCCAGCGCCGGCCGCCGCGAATTCGCGCTCGCGGCCGAGGCGGGCTACCGAATCGCGGTGACGACGCGGCCGGGCATGGTTTTCCCCGAGCACGCGGCGCATCTTCTCGCCCTGCCGCGGGTATCGCTGAACGGGCTGTGGCAGGACCTCGGCTATCTCGACGTGCTGATGTCGGGCGCGCCGTTCCGGCTGTGGAACCGTGGGCGGCGGCTCAGCGTCGCGTGAGCCGCGGGCTCAGCGTCGCGTGAGCCGGCCGCGCTCCATCCAGACGATCAGCGGCATCATCGGCAGCACCCAGGCGAGCCCGAGCACGACATAGATCGCCGTGCGCAGCAATTCCGGCGCCTGGTTGACCGGCCTGGAATCGGCGAGCGCCATCGCCACGAAGGCGTAGGCCAGGACGAAAGTCAGCATGCCCAGGGCGCCGACGGCTTTGCGAATGCGAGGAGTCATCATGGCGCTCACGAATAGCGCGGTCCGCGCCGCGCTTCCACCAGCGCGCGCGTGAATTCCCCGGCGAATTCCGCCTTGCGGTCGGGGCCGACGTTGCGCGCGATGCGCCAGCTGCGTCCCCGGCTGACCAGGGTGAGGCTTTGCGGGCCGTAATCCTCGTCGTCGACCTGTTCGAGCCGGACCCAGGCGGGCGGCAGCCGCCATTCCCGCCGCGCCCCGGCGGCGCTGACGCGGGCGAAGACGAGCTCAAAATAGGTCAGCCGGAAATGCTCGCAGGCGCGGGCGGAGCGGAAGCTCAAGCGGAACGCGACGTAGATCGCCAGCACATCGAGCCCGAGAAAGCCGACGATCGGCCATGCGCCGATCAGGTAGAACGGCACGCTGAGCGCGCTCGAGGCGCCGCAGGCCGCAAACATGAGGATGCGGAAGCCGCGGACCCCGAGCGAGCGGTGGGGGGTCAGCGTGTCCTCGAACAGCGGCGCCTCGATGTCGCGGGCCATGCCGGCTCCCGGTAGCGGTTCGCGCAAGCGTGTCATATAGATAGCGCATGGGGCAAGAGAAGCGAGCCGATAGCGGCGCGGCGAAGTTGCGCGAGCGCGCCGCCGCAATCTTCGCGCGGCTGGCGGCGCAGGCGCCCGCGCCGCAGACCGAGCTCGACTATGTCAACCCCTATACGCTGCTGGTCGCGGTGGTGCTCTCCGCCCAGGCGACGGACGCGGGGGTCAACAAGGCGACCAAGCCGCTGTTCGCGGTCGCCGATACGGCGGCCAAGATGGTCGCGCTCGGCGAGGCGGCGCTGCGGGAGCGGATCAAGACCATCGGCCTGTTCCGCAACAAGGCGAAGAACGTGATCGCGCTATCCGAGGCGCTCGTTGGGCGCTACGGCGGCGAGGTCCCGCGCGACCGCGAGGCGCTGGAGGCGCTGCCCGGCGTCGGACGCAAGACCGCCAACGTGGTGCTCAACGTCGCCTTCGGCGAGAACACCATCGCCGTCGACACGCATGTCTTCCGGGTCGCCAATCGGCTGGCGATCGCGCCGGGCAAAAGCCCGCGCGAGGTCGAGGACGGGCTGATGAAGGTCGTGCCCGAGCGCTACCTGCCGCACGCGCACCATTGGCTCATCCTGCACGGACGCTACACCTGTAAGGCGCGCGCGCCGGACTGCGGACGCTGTATCGTCAATGACCTCTGCCCATGGGAAGGAAAGACGGCGTAGCGAACGCCGGCCACATCGGCCACGGCTCCCCGCTCGCGGTTCGGGCGGCGGTGACCGCGGTCGCGTTGCCGGCGCAGCGCGGCGAGCCGTAACAGGGTTTGCGATGCCGCCATCCCGCGACCAAGGCGACGGCGGCGGGGCGAGGCCGCACGCAAGCTCCCGCGCGGGTCAGCGACGCGCCCGGCGCACAGGTCTTGTGTACGCAGCGGCCCGCCACCGCGACCGCGCGCGGCGAGCATCTCGGCCGGCACAGCCCGGCGCCCATCGACTTCATGGTTTCGAGCAAGGCCGCATCGGGGCCGGTGACCGAGCGGCCGGCGCGGCGCACGTATCGCGCCAGCGCTGCCTGCATCGCCGGCGAACTCCAATCGGCGTCAACGCCCTGGAAGCAGCTGAGGCGCCGCAACTGGTCGCGAATCGCTGGCGTCAGATCCGGTTTCGCCGTCTCCGGAACCGCGGCGGCGACGAGCGGCGCGCTCGCGGGCGGCTTGGCGGCCGCGTCCTCGTTGGGCTTGATCGGTTGCGTCTTGTCGCCGGCCTCCGCAACCTCGGGCGGCGCCCGCTTCCTGGCGTCGATCAGCTCGATCCGGGCGATGGCGTCGGGCACAAAGCCGCTCTTGGGGAACCGGGCGATGAAATCCTCCAGCGCGGTCACGTCGCGGCCGTTGCGGATGCGCAGCCAGATCGTCTGGTCCGTGTCGGAGGCGTTGAGGTAATATTCCGGCGTCGCCGACATCGCCAGCTCCGGCGACTGCGCGCCGCCAGTCGCCGCCGCGACGTCGCTCTGGACCCGGCGGAACAGCGCGCCGACTTCGAGACCCGGAGACTTCAGCGCTTTGAGCAGCGCCGCCGTGAACGGCGAGTTGCGGCCTTCCGCTTCGCGCGCGATCTCGCCGGCCTTGGCGGCGTAGGCGATGATCATGTCCGCGGCGGCATCGTCGCGCGCCAGCCCCTGCGCGGGAGCGGGAGCGGCGTCCTTTGGCGAAGGCGTCGGCCGGGCGACGAAGGGATTGTCGCGGCAGGCGTCGAGAATGAGGATCTTCAACGCTTTGGAATCGCCCAGGGCGGCCTTGACGTCGTCGATGGCGGTCAGCTCGGCGGCGGCCGCCTCGTCGGAAAATTGCGCGTCGGCCGGCGCCAGGTAGTTGCGCCCCTTAACCTGCAGGCCGTCGCCGGCGTAGTAGAAGATCGCCGCGTCTGCGGTCTTGGCGTCGCGCGCAAATTGCTCCAGCGTTTGGTCGAGCTGCTTCTTGTCGACGTCGAGCCGCAAGGTGGTTGTGAAGCCAAGTTCCGACAGCGCCGCTGCGACGTCGGCGGCGTCGGCGGCGGGAGTTGGCAGCGCCGGCGCATGTTGGTAGTTGGCCTGGCCGATCACCAGGGCGATCCGCGCGCCGGCGAAGGCGGGAAACGCCAAGCCCAAGGCGCAACATAAAGCCAAGCCCAAAACCGCCGCCATCAGGCGCGATGCACGCACGTCGGGCTCCAGCGCCGTCACCACCTACCGTGCGCAAGCTAAGAAATTTCGAGCGCCCGGGCAACAATAACAGGGTCGCGCTGGCGAATTGCCGCAGGCGGTCGCCGCTCACCTCGTCCGGGCGCGCGCAGCTTCCGCCCGGTCGCGATGACGCGCTCCCGCCACGATGCGGCTGCCGAAATTGCGCGGCTCGCGAACGCCGGGGACTTCAAGCGCGCGCGCGATCATGCCGGCGAGCCGGTCGGCCCAGGCTTCCGCTTGGGTGCGGGTCGCTACGAGATCCTGCCGCACCTCGATCAGCACGTTCGACAGCCCGCGCGCGGTCGCGACGGCGTCGATGGTGTCGCCCTGCAGCCCGCCGTCGTAGGGCTCGTTGTCGCCGATCTCGTGCGGCGCGAGGCCGCCCCGAGCAAGCTCGGCGAGCAGGGCCGAAGGCAGGCGCGGGTCGGCGTCCCACAGCACGCCCACCTTCCACGGCCGCGCGACGCCGCGCCAGACCGGGGTGAAGGTGTGGATCGAGACGATGGCGGTCGGCTCGCCCGTCGCCAGCATCGCCTCGGTTTGCGCCTGCACCGCGTCGCGATAGGGCCGCCAATAGGCGTCGATGCGCCGGTCGATCTCGCCCGCGTCGGCGCGCGCGTTGCCGGGCACGATGGCGCCGTCGGAATAGCGCATGACGAGGGTGGGATCGTCGGCGCCGCGGTTGGGATCAATCAACAGCCGCGAGAAGGTCGAGAGCAGCGCGGGGGCGCCGAGCCGCGCCGCGATGCGCCGCGCCATCCAGGCCCCGCCGATGTCGTAGGCGATATGGCGCTGCAACGCCTCGCGGGGAAGGCCAAGCGTTCCGTACTCCCGTGGCAGGGCGTTGCGGGCGTGATCGCAGATCACCAGCGCGCCGGCGTCGAGGCGTCCCTCGATGCGCTCGACGGGCTCGAATTCGCCGGCCTCCGGTTCCGCAGCGATCATGTCCATGGCCTGCGCCCCTTGCCCCGCTGTTGAGGCGAGAATATGGACGCAAATCTTTCCAGAGGCTCTCGAAATGTCCAAGACCGCGCCGCTCGCGGCGGGCCGCGGCGCGGCTGCATACGCCGCGCTGGTCGCGGGCGCTATGGCGATGGGGATTTCGCCGATCTTCGTGCGCCTGGCCGACGTCGGCCCGTTCACCAGCGCGTTCTGGCGGGTGACGCTGGCGCTGCCGGCGCTCTGGCTGTGGATGCGGCTGGCGGAAGGCGGCGCCCGGCCGCGGGCCCGGTTCTCGCTCCCGGTCGTGCTCGCAGGGCTCGCCTTCGCCGGCGATCTCTTGTTCTGGCATTCGGCGATCCTGCGCACCAGCGTCGCCAACGCCACCTTTTTCGCCACTACGGCGCCGATCTGGGTCGTCGCTTTCTCCTGGCTGCTGTTTGGCCAGAAGGCCGGGCGCGAGACGCTGATCGGGCTCGCGCTGTGCCTTGTCGGCGGAGCGGCGCTGGTGGCGCAGAGCCTGCGCTTGCGCCCCGAGGGCGCGCTCGGCGACGCGTTCGGCGTGGCGACGGGGCTGTTCTTCGGCCTCTATTTCCTCGCCGTGGAGGCGGCGCGGCGGCGCACGGGGGCGGCGCGGGTGACCTTCGAGCTTTCCATGGTCACGGCGGCGGTGCTGTTGGTGGTCGCGGTCGCGGCGGAAGGCAAGCTGGCGCCGTCGAGCCTTGCGGGCGTTGCGGCGCTGCTGGGGATGTCGTGGGTGAGCCATGCGGGCGGCCAGGGGCTGCTCTCGGTCGCGCTCGGGCGGCTGCCGGCGACGTTCTCCTCGCTGGTCATTTTCCTGGAAGCGGTCGCGGCGGCGCTGTTCGCCTGGGCCCTGCTCGGCGAGCCGATATCCGGCGTACAGGCGGTCGGCGGCGCGCTGATCATGGCCGGCATCTATGTCGCCCGGCCGCGAACGGCGTGAGCGCGGGGGCTTTTGCGGGCCGGGCGCGGCCGTGCTATTGAGCCTGCGCGACGCGCCCGTAGCTCAACTGGATAGAGTATCGGTCTTCGAAACCGAGGGTTGGCGGTTCGATCCCGTCCGGGCGCGCCATCGACGCAGATTCCGTCAACTAAGCCTTGCGCGCGCTTGCCGCCGGAAGACTCGATTGGGAGCGCCCGCTCGCCGCCCGCCTTTGGCGTCGATAATTTGAACGCGAGCGACGGCGGATCGGGGAACATCGCCGTCGAGCGCATTAGCCATCGCCGCCAAAAGGCGCCAAACTGTCGCCCGAACAGAGGAGGACGCAATGGCGAAGGGTCAAGTGAAAGGCAACAAGGAGGTCAAGAAACCCAAGGGCGAAAAACCCAAGGGCGAGGCCTCGGCCTACAAGCAGTCGCAGGGCAAAGGCGGACAAGCCATGAGCCCGCCAGGTAAAAAGGGCTAGTTCCCCCGACCCGCCCCGTCGGCGATCACGGTCGAGCCTGCGAGCGCCTCGAAGGACGAATGACCGCTCGCGACTCCGCGCGGCGATTCGTTGCCGAGGACGGTCGGCGACATGCGACAAAACGCCGTACGCGCCGCCGTCGCGATGGGCCTGAGCCGCTGCTGCGGCCATAAGGCCGATCTAGCCGGCGGCGATCCCGGCGCTGACGCGTTGGTCCGGGACGTCGGTGAGCGCACGGGTTGGCTCGGCCGACGCGTCGCGCACGGCGGGCCGCGGCGTAGGGCCAGGCGGCCCTGACGGCGAGGCGGCGGATGTGGGCGTCCCGGGGTCAATCGCGACGATCCCGTCGCCCGGCGCTATGCGCCGTGAGAGTGGCCGTGCGCGGCGGAGCCGCTGCGCTCGAACCTGTGTCGATGCTCGAAGATCAACCAGCTGCGCCGCATCAGCATGACGTCGTGGGCGATCTCCAGCACCGGCCGGTCGCCCGCGATTCTGCCGTGGTCGAGCACGATCGCACCATCGGAGACAGCGCCTTGAGCCCGTGCGGCCACGGCGTCGTCACAATGAGCGGGAACGCGAGGCTGGCGCAGGTCGCCGCCCTGCCGAGCACGAAAGCCGCGCTTTCTGAGTCACAGCTGCGTAGTCGTCCAGCCGGCGAGCGGGGCGCCGGGCGCGAGGAAGATCGCCGGCAGCGCCGTGACGCCCGTGAACAGCAGCACGCCGAGCCAGACCTGGCGCGACAGCCGCGCGACGCCGACGCCCGACGCCGCCGCGAGCCCGACGAACAGCAAGCCGAGACCGTGCAGCGAACGCGTCGCGGTTGCGTTCACAATCAGCGCCGGCATCGCCGCCAGTTTGATGCGGGGATCGACGCGTTGCAGCAGCCCCGGCCGGGAGGCGCAGAGTTCGGCTTGCCGGGCGTGGCTATCGGCGGCTTCAAGGCCGAGAACCAGATCGCCGACGAAGCTGCGGCGCGTCGTTCCGCAAGCGCAATCGCCGTAGGGCGCCTCGTCCATGGCGCCAGATCGAAGGCTTGGCGGCGCGCCGCACGGCCAGCGAGCCGAGCGCGAGAAAGCTCAGCGGCGCCGGCCCGCCGCCCACGACCGCAACTGCTGCAGCGCTGACAGCGCCGCCGCGGCGGGAGCGACTTCGCCGGAGGCGCGGGCGATCTCCTGCCGCGTTTGCGGGTTGGCGAAATCCTGCGCGCTCCACTCGTCCCACACCGAGCCGGCGGCGATCAACCCCAGCGGGCTGAGCAGACGACGAACGAGAACGCCGAAGTCACGGCCATCAGCGGCGCGAGTTGGGTGTTGAGCCGCCGCCCAACCTTGCGCGGGCGACGAACCAGTGCAGCGCGACAACTACAGTGGCCGCTTATCGACAATTAAACTGGCCAAATCGGGCGCTCCTCGAGTAGCAAGGAGAATGCTACGCGTATAGCTTTCGTTTGGCGATCGGGTGACTCGGCGGCAATTGCTTAATCGCCGCTAACTGTTTGTGGTCGCGTTCTCGGTCATTGTCGATGGCGGTTCGGGGAGCGACAATTACCCGACCGAGAGGCGGGGCGCGGTCATGGAAAGCTGCGCCATGACCTGGGGTTCCGCCTTCGCGGCTCTGCGGGCGGCGGAGCGCTCGCGG